>JACCDN010873689.1_pt1 | contig 45477 bp, 29 predicted proteins | sample 7441691 | NCBI WGS metagenome assembly JACCDN01 (sample SAMN15323439, study PRJNA562643) | freshwater metagenome | isolation source: river surface water | place: USA:Blue River Watershed | collected 2017-08-16 | reverse complement strand
GCGGTCACGTTCAGGTAGTGGCCCTTGATCTCGCCGGTATTGGCCTGCGCCTTGTTGACGGCTTCCATGCAGAACAGGAAGCGATCACGCCAGTGCATGAAGGGCTGGCTGTTGATGTTTTCGTCGTCCTTCGTGAAGTCGAGGCCACCGGTCAGGCCCTCGTACACCACGCGGCCGTAGTTCTTGCCGGACAGGCCGAGCTTGGGCTTCATGGTCGCGCCCAGCAGCGGACGGCCGAATTTGTCGAGGCGCTCGCGCTCGACGATGATGCCGGTCGGCGGGCCCTTGAAGGTCTTCACGTACGCCACCGGAATGCGGATGTCTTCCAGACGGCCGGCCTTGAGCGGCTTGAACGAGAACACATTGCCGATCAGGGACGCGGTCATGTTCGCGATCGATCCCTCTTCGAACAGGATGATGTCGTACGCGATGTAAGCGAAATACTGCGGCTCCTTGTCGGTGCCGGCGCCGGTGCCCGGCACGGGGTCGACACGGTAGGCCTTGGCCTGGTAGCTTTCATGCGCGGTCAGCAGGTCGGTCCAGACCACGGTCCAGGTCGCGGTGGACGATTCACCGGCGACGGCTGCGGCCGCCTCGATCGCATCGACGCCCTCTTGCGGGGTGATGCGGAACACGCAGATGACATCGGTCTCCTTGGGCTCGTAATCCGGGCGCCAGTAGCCCATCTGCTTGTATTTCAGGACGCCACCCTTGTAGCGCTCCTTCATGTCGGTGATACGGCCTTCCACGGGTTTGTTCATTGCGGTCTCCTGGTTGTCGCTCGCCCCACCGTCAACGGATTTTTATTTCCGACGCTATAGTTCAAGCCGTGACCGCAATGTAGAGTTTCCGTCAGTTAAGGTATATTCATCAATAATTTCCTTTGGATTCAGTTTTTCTTATCGATTAGCCCATGAAGAACCTGAAACTATTGAAAAACCTCACGATGCGCCAGCTGCGCATCTTTCAGGCCGCGGCGCGCCATGGCAGTTTTAGCAAAGCGGCAACGGAATTGTCGCTGACGGCACCCGCGGTATCGATGCAGATCAAGGAGATGGAGAGCGATATCGGCATCGAATTGTTCTCGCGCGTCGGCCGTCGCGTCGAGCTGACCACCGCCGGCGAGTACTTCCTGGTCTATGTGAAGCGCATCGCCGCCAACCTGCGCGATGCCGAAGTCACGCTGATGAAGCTGCGCGGCACCGAGGCCGGGCTGCTGAAGATCGGGCTGGTCAGCACCGCGAAGTACTTCATTCCCGAGCTGCTGCGGCGCTTCCGCGATGAGCATTTCGGGCTGCAGGTCAGGCTGGAGGTGCGCAACCGCGACCAGATGGTGGAACTGCTGCGCGACGGCGAGATCGACATCGCGATCATGGGCCGCACGCCGGCCGACATGGACACGCGCGTCGAGCCCTTCGCATCGCACCCGCATGCCTTCATTGCCAGCCCGCGCCATCCGCTGGCCGGGCAACAGGGGCTGGCGCCGCAGGTATTGAACCAGCTGGAGCTGATCTCGCGCGAATCCGGATCCGGCACGCGCGCGATCATGGAGCGCTTCCTGCGCGACCGTGGCCTGACGCCACGGGTATCGATGGAAATGTCGTCCAACGAGAGCATCAAGCAGGCGGTGATGGCCGACCTCGGCATCTCCTTCGTGTCGCTGCATACGGTGGGACTGGAAGTCGCGTACGGCAAACTGGCGGTGCTGGACATCGACCAGACGCCGATCTCGCGCGCCTGGCATGTGGTGGCGCTGAACCGCGCGAACCATTCACAGGCGGCCGAGGCTTTCCGCTATTTCGTGCTCGAGCATGGCGGCGCGATACTCAACGAGCTGTATGCCGATCTCGGCAAACTGCATCCGCCTGCGCCCGCAAAGTCACACTGAGCGAAGCGGGCGACCGCAGTCACCCGCACCCGCTGTCGCGACCGGCCCGGCTTATGCCGCCGGCGTATCGGGCTTCACCAGCCGCGCATGCAGCAGCGCCAGGATCACGCCGACATTCACCGCGACCACCAGATCAGCAAACACGGTCAGCACAAAGGTGATGATGAGGATCAGTCGGTCCGCCGCCGGCGCCTGCCTCAGCAGGTAGGCCACCCGGTGCGGCTCGCTCATGTTCCATGCAACGACGAACAGTATGGCCGACAGCACCGCCAGCGGAATATGCAAGGCCAGCGGCGCGAGGAACAGCAGCACACCGACCAGCAGCAATGCATGCACGATGCCGGCCAGCGGACTGGTCGCGCCGTAGCGAACATTGGTCGCGGTGCGCGCAATGGCGCCGGTGGCTGCGAAACCGCCGAACAAGGGCGTGATGATGTTCGCGATGCCCTGCCCGATCAGCTCCTGATTCGCATCATGCCGGGTGCCGGCCATGCCATCGGCCACCACGGCCGACAACAACGCTTCAATCGCCCCCAGCATCGCAATCGTGAAGGCCGGCCCGATCAGCGCCAGCCATTGTGCCGATGGCAGCGTGGGCCATGCGAAGGATGGCAGCCCGCTTGGTATGCCGCCGAAGGCCGAGCCCAGGGTGGCGACACCGTCGCGGTGCCATACCAGCTGCAGCAGTGTCACCACCACCATCGCCACCAGTGGACCGGGAATGCGCGCCAGCCCGCGCACGCGCGATGAGAACAGCACCAGCAACAGCCCGGCCAAGCCCAGCGCCAGCGTCGGCCCGTGCGTTGCAGGCAGCGATTGCAGCAAGTGCCACAGCTTGTCATGGAAGTGTTCACCGGTCGGTCGCGGCAAACCGAGGAAATCGCTCCACTGTCCGATGAAGATAATCACGCCGATACCGGCGGTGAAGCCGACGATCACGGGCGCCGGGATAAAGCGGATCACACCGCCCATGCGCGCGAGTCCCATCAGCACCAGCATGACACCGGCCATCAAGGTGGCGACCTGCAGGCCGGCGATCCCGCAGCGTGCGGTGATGCCAGCGAGTATCGCGATGAACGCACCGGTCGGGCCGGCAATCTGCAAACGGCTGCCACCGAAGATCGCGATCAGCAGGCCGCCGATGATGGCGGTATAGATGCCCTGCTCCGGCCGCGCCCCGGACGCGATGGCAAATGCCATCGCCAGCGGCAGCGCGACCACGCCCACCACCAGACCGGCGACGATATTGGGCAACCAGTGAGGACGGGCCAGCAGCCCCGAGCGATGGGCTTCGAGCAGCGCGATCATGCGGCCATCATAGCCGACAGGATGCCGGCCCAGGCGGGATTCGACGACCGCCTTGCGCGAAGGCTGAACTCAGCGACTGAACTCAGCAGCTGAGCTCAGAGGCTGAACACGATGGCTGTGACATCGTCGCGACGCAACTCCCGTCCCTGCCACTGCTGCAGGCTGTCGCGCATGCGGCGCGCGATCACGTCGGCGCTGTCGCCGCGGCTGGCTTCGAGCAACTGCACCAGACGCTTGTAACCATAGGCACGCCTGACACCGCCGTGATCTGCACCACCGATCTGGTCGGTGAAACCATCGGAAACAATGACGAAGGTACTGCCGCTGGCGTAGTCAATGCGCTGCAGCGCCGGCACTTCCGATGGCGCTTGCTGGTAACCGAGCGAGATGCGTGAAGGCTGCAAACGATCAACCCGACCCTCCGGCCACAGGTGCAGCAGGCCCAGCTTCGCACCCGCGAATTCCAGCATGCGCTGGCGTTTGTCGATGCGCACGATGGCGGCATCGCAGCCATCATCGCTCTCGGCTTGCGCACTGTCCTGGTTAAGGCCGACCCGCAGCGCACGATCAAGCGTCATCAATGCGGCCGACGGATCGAGGTCGGGGTCGGTGGCGAACATACGTTCGAGCGAGGTCGAGATCAGCACCGACAGCATCGCGCCCGGCACACCGTGGCCGGTGCTGTCGGCCAGTGCCAGCACCACGCGGCCCTGCGTGTCGGGCAGCGATGCCCACCACAGATCGCCGCCGATGGTGTCGCGCGGTTCCCAGATCGCATGGATGGACGCGAACTGCCCCTCCAGCCGCTGCGCGCGCGGCAGCTGGGCTTTCTGCAAGCGGCTGGCGTAATTGATCGAATCGACCACCATCTCATGCTGTTGCTCGACCTTGGCCATGCTGGCGGCCAGCTCGCGGGTACGCTCGGCCACGGTCGCTTCCAATACCTGATTCTGGTTCTGCATCAGCTCGGCCTGCGCCTTGATGTTCTGTCGCAGTTCTTCCTGCAACCAGCGGTTCTTGCTGAACACGGCCAGCGCCATGATCAGCGCTTCGCAGCAGACACCGATCGCCTGCGCCGTATTGGGGTTCTGGATAAAGAAGCCGAAGCCGGTCTTGGGCAACAGCGTGAACGGCGACGGCACGTTGATCAGACCGAGGAAAAAGATGAAGCGGAAGATGATGTAAGGGATCATCGCCAGCATGAAGAACTTCGCGACCCGCAGCCCCTGCCGGTAGCGCAGGTAGGCGCAGCCGTAGATCGTCATCAGCGTGATCAGGATGCCGCCCCACAGCGGCAGCCACAGCGCCTTCACGCCGAGACCGTGCTCGACGAAGAACAGCACGAACAGGTGCAGCAGCGTGAATACGAGGTACACATTGGTCAGCATGAATGCGCGCGGCATGCGCGACTTCAGCTCCAGGAAATTGCGCGCAAAGATCACATAGCCCATCGACTGGCCATACGCGAGCGACGTGATCAGCACATTCGCCTGGCTGACCTTGCCGATGTAGTCGGTGCCGATATCGACGTAGAACTCGAACAGGCGCACGCCGTCATGTACCGGCAGGCTGGTGGCCGACAGCAGCGCGAACATGATCCATACCGCATAGCTGACGCTGGTGCGGTCGCGGTTGTGATAGGCGGAAGCCCAGCCAAACACCACCAGTGCGCACAGCACGCCGGTCAGGATGCCTTCGAGATGCAGTCCATACCGGCGCAGTTCAAGATAACGCGGATGATCGGTGAACTGCACCATGAAACCCGACGGCTGCAGATTGTCATTCGGGACCAGATGGGTCAGCACCTCCCGCTGCTCGCCACGCCGCAGCGTGAACAGCGGCCACTGGCTGGCATCGGTACCGGCCGCAGTCGCAAACGGATTGGTCAGGCCCAGCGGTGCCATCGGTACCCAGAAAATACCGGCACGACGCAATGCCTGGAAATGACCATCGTCATCCAGCAGGTAGCTGAAGGCCTCGTACCAGCCCGGCGTGTCGATGCGCAGCTCGCGGTCGGCATCGAGCTGACTGTCGAGCGTGCTCAGCACCCAGTAATGGCTGTCATGCCTGGGCCACCCCACCGATGCGGCCGGCACGAACTGATCGCGGCGCTCGAGCACGGCTTCGATGCTCAGACGACCGTCCGGGTCTTCCAGTACGCGCGCCTGCTTGTCGCTGAAGATGATGGGTGTCGTCGCATCGACCGGCACGGCCTGCGCGGGTGCGGGCCAGCCGCCCGCCAGCAAGACCACCGATGCGATCGCCCACATGATCGCGAGGCGCAGGGAGCGCCAGGCAGCGAAAAAGACTTTTAGCATATTGATATTGTTGTTGTATGCCGCGCGCATCAAAAAATTTCTGGTGGGCAATTCACATCGAAATCTAGCACAATGCATGCTCCGTATGCAGTCCCGAACGACGTCCCCGCCTTGAAGAAGAACATCGCCATCTTTCTGCACCACCCGATCTGTTCGACGGAGTCGGTGAACGGGATCATCAAGGCGCTGTCGCCCGCCTATGATTTGCGGATCTTCACCAAGCATCTGGTGCACGAGGGCTATTTCGATGATGTGGACCTGGTGATCTTCCCCGGCGGCTATGGCGATGCGGGCAAGTTCGATCATGCGCTGAAGGCGAACGGCCCCGAAGTGAAACGCTTTCTGCGACGCGGCGGCAAGTACCTGGGCATCTGCATGGGCGCTTACTGGGCCGATGCGTACTACCTCGACATTTTGCGCGACACGCGCGTGCGCCAGTACATCAAGCGACCGCGCGCCGACATACGTTCGTCCTATGGCACGACGCTGCCGATCGCCTGGCAAGGCCAGCCCGAACGCATGTACTTCTATGACGGCCCGACCTATGTCGGCGGCGATTTCGAGACCGTGGCCACCTATGCCAATGGTGATCCGATGGCCATCGTGCAAGGACATGTGGGCCTGATCGGCTGCCACCTCGAAAGCGAACAATTCTGGTACCAGCGCAAGTACATGCAGCCGCACTGGCACCATGGCGAACACCACCGCAAGCTGCTGCGCTTCGTGGCCGACCATTTGCTGGGCGAGCCGCAGCTGACGCTGTTCTAGCGCTGCACCTGCAGCGCAACAGGCAACGCCTCCGCTGCACTACGCGTTACACTGGCGTCGTGGTACACATGGGTGCCACGGCTGTCGCGCAGAGCAGCCCACCGTATGGCAGCCGCATCATGCAAGCGCATCGTGAAGCTTCATCGTGCAGCCCCGTAGCGCAGCCCGATGGTGCAGCCCGACATGGCAGCGCCCAGTGCAGTGCCCTGATTCAGCCCCCAATCGCAGTCCCACAGAGCCCGACCTTGAAAAAGCCCCCGCCCGGCCTCCCTGACGACCCAGCACCCGCGCCGCGCGCGCATGAATCGCTGGCCGGCAAGATCCTGCACGTGTTTCGCGTCGATGGTGACAGCGAGCGTTCGGTCGGCCGCCATGGCGCCGCACCCGCGACACCGGAAGCGCCGCGCAGCGGACCGGTGCAGCACCAGCGCATCGCCGATGCGGCCGGCCCGGTAACAGCGCGCAGCATCAGCGACCTGCCGCCTTCGGCGCAGGATGACAGCGCCCCGCTGCCGACGATCACCTTGCGCGAAGGCGCGCCGAACGCTGTGCCGGCGGCAACGCAAGACCCGGCCGAACCGATACGCCTGCAAACCTTCTCGATCGACATGGCCGAGCGGCTCGCGAACCTGCGCGCAGCGCAACAGGACGTGTTCCGCGAACTGGATAAATTTGATGAAAGCGGCGAAGATCTGGGCAAGGCGGTCGACCGCAAACGCTAGCCGGTCGCGCCCTTACCGAGCAATCAGCCCATGGCACGCGTCAGCACTTATCTGAATTTTCCCGGCAACACCGAACAGGCTTTTCATTTCTATCGCTCGGTGTTCGGTACCGAGTTTGCGGGGCCGATTGCCCGCTTCAGCGATGCCCCGGCGCATCCCGACCATCCGCTGTCGGAAGCGGACAAGCAGCGGGTACTGCATATCGAGCTGCCGATCCTTGGCGGCCACATGCTGATGGGTACCGATGCGGTGGAATCGATGGGCATGCAGGTCACGACGGGCAACAACGTGCACCTGAATCTCGAGCCGGATACGCGCGAGGAGGCGAAGCGGCTGTTCGATGCGCTGGCCGACGGCGGCACCATCAGCATGCCGCTGCAGGATATGTTCTGGGGTGCCTACTTCGGCAGCCTGGTCGACCGCTATGGTGTGAACTGGATGGTGAACTGCGCAACGCCGCCGGGCTGACGCTGCAGTACCTGCGGTGCGCCTGTGATGGCGACCCGCAGGCTCAATTCAGCCCGGGGATCAGATTCGACACTTAGACCCGACGCTTACACCCGACACTCACATTCGAAACTCACATTCGAAACTCACATTCGACGCTCACATTCGGCGCGCACGCGTTCGCGCGCCTTGATGTAATCGCCGCGACTGCCACCTTCGGCCGCATTGCCCAGCCCCTTTTGCATGCAGGCTTCCATCGGGTCTTCGCTACAGGCTACCTGCAGCAGCAGGCAGCCGATCGCGCACAGTCGGCACAGCTTGGTCATCGGTGGCAGGGTCGTCATGGGTGCGGATGAGCGCAGGTCAATGGCGACGCATTGATCACGGCGTACCGGTGCCGGCCGCCGCATTGGCTTCCGCCTCGGCGCGCGCTGCCGCAGCACGCTTCTCCAGCAGCTCGAACACGGCCATGCCGGCAATCATCGACACCACGAAGATCAGCGCCTTGGATTCCCCGGCGCCCATCGCGACGATGCCGGGACCGGGGCAGAATCCACCGATGCCCCAGCCCACGCCGAAGATGACGCTGCCGAGCATCAGTCGCTTGTCGATGTGCGTGAATTTTGGCAGCTTCAGCTCGACGCCCAGCATGGTCTCCATGCGGTTGTGCGCCAAGCGGAATGCAAACACACCCACGCCGATCGCACCCGCCATCACCAGCGCCAGCGACGGATCCCACGCACCGGCGAGATCAAGGAAGCCCAGCACCTTGGCCGGGTTGGCCATGCCGGACACGATGAGGCCGAGACCAAACACCAGGCCGGACAGGAAAGCAGTAAAGACGGTCATGTCGGTCTCCTCAGAAGTTCAACAGGTGGCGGGTGACGAACACGGTCACGAAACCGGCGCCCATGAAAGCCATCGTCGCTGCCAGCGAGCGCAACGAAAAGCGCGACAGTCCGCACACGCCGTGACCGCTGGTGCAGCCACCGCCGTAACGGGTACCGACGCCGACCAGCAGGCCGGCCAGTACCAGCGTCGCATCGCTGGCTTCAATGGTGCGTGCCGGCAGCTCGCTGAACAAGGCATAGCTTGCCGGTGCAAGCACCAAGCCCAGCATGAAAGCGACGCGCCAGCCGATGTCGCCGCGCATCGGGCGCAGCAAGCCGCCGAGTATGCCGCTGATGCCGGCAATACGGCCATTCAGCAGCACGAACATCGCCGCCGAGATGCCAATCAGCACACCGCCGGCCAGTGCCCACCAGGGGGTGAAGGCGTTCCAGTCTATCGTCATCGTTTTACTCCTTTGGGCAGTAAGTCATGTAGAGCGCGCCGAGTACCTGCAACAGCTCGGGGTCGGACACGCTGTAATAAATGCGGCGGCCATCGCGGCGGGTGCTGACCACGCCTTCATTGCGCAGCACGCCGAGTTGCTGCGACAGCGTCGGCTGGCGAATGTCGAGCGAAGCCTCGAGGTCTTGCACGCACAGCTCACCCTGCGACAGCTGGCACAGCAGCAGCAGCCGGTCTTCGTTGGCCATCACGCGCAGCGCACGCACCGCCTTTTGCGCAGCAACGCGCAGCTTGTCGGTGTCGAGCCCGTCGATGCACTCGACATCGGCAGCTTGCGCGTCACGCGGTTCAATTTCAGTAATTGCCATGAGAAACTATCGTTGTGGTTGCCCGTGACGTTGGGGTGTCAGCGGGTCGTCGTGGTTGATATTATATGAGTAAATATAATATTTTGCTTGACTCTGTTCATTGACCGCCCGGCGCCGGCAACCGGCCGCAGTTGCCGGGGACCAAACCCTTTATGAATCAAGGATTTGCATGAATTTCCGTTCTTTCCTCCAGCGTCGCGGTCAGCTCCGCTCAGGTGTCGCCATGCTGAGCCTGCTGTTGACCACCGGCGCTGCGGTGGCCGAAGAATCGCGGATCGCGACGCAGGCGCTGCGTTGCTCGGCCGTGTTTGCGGTGTTTGTGGAGGCCAACAGCAGCGATGCCGCCCTGTCGGCGAAGTTCAGCAAGGCGCAGCGCATTTTCGAGGAGGTGTATGCCGGCGAACGACGCGACAAGAGCGGCGACGCCAGCGCGGAAATCGCGGCGAAGCGAGCAGCGCTGCTGAAAGAATTCCGCGACCACTTCAGCGAGCGCGAACCCTACCTGCATGAAGAAGGCGTGCTGTGCGGCGCATGGGCTGAAGGCTTTCTCGCGCAAGGCGAGAACTGGGCCTTCATTCCGGTGATACCGAAGGTGATTGCGCAAAGTGCGCGCGACGAATACAGCCGCATCGGGCCGGCGTCGTTCACCCGCTGGGCGAAATAAGCCAGCGTCAGAGTGTTGCCATCAGCCCTCGCAGCCGGGAGGCGAACCTGATCAGTGAATCATCGCTTTCGTCATTGCGGTCATATTTTTCCCACCAACTGTCCGGACGGATCAGGTGGGGATTCGAATCCGGTGCGCCGCTGCCTTTCTTGAACGTCCTGAAGTATTCGAGACTCTGACAGCAATAATGGTTGATGCGCAGCTTGTTGTAGCTGGGCTGATGATCGGATACCCCCGCTGTCACGGGTCGCATTTGCTCATCAAATGTCCCGTTTAGGGTGCCGAACAAGTGCGAGTTGGTCAGGATCTTGAATGTGGTTGGCTGTCGGCCCAGCACAATGCTCTTGACGTGACGGTTGTCCGCAAAATCCAGCGGCGGGCGCATCCGATAGTTTTCAGTGACCAAGCCTTCAGGCTCGTCGACATGACCGCTACTGCCAAAGCAAGCCCAGTACACCGCCAGCGCCGACATCTTCTGATAAGCGTAGTCTTCAAGCACCGATCGAATATCCTCGGCCTCTGTCGGGAACAAAAATTCATCGCCGTCGATGAAGCCCACCCAGTCGAATTCATGACTGAAATTCTGGTACGTGTACTGGTAAGCTGCCAGCTGCGGCGTTGCCACATCGTCTGGCATCTGAAAAGCCGAGATATCGAAATGCTGTTGGAGCTCCGCAATAACCTGTGGCGTGTTGTCGGTGCACTTGTGGGCAAAAAAATAAAACTTCCGCACGCCCATCAGATAGTGGAAGGCAAACCACTCCTTCAGCCAGGGGCTTCGGTCGCGCTGAATCGTGCAAAGTGCGAGCTTCATCGATCAAGCTGCCGCAGGAACGGCCGTCAGCACGAACTGGAACGCGGCGGCATCCTGTACCGCCACGCTCGGATCCATGCCATGCAGCTGGCTGATCTGCGCTACCCGCTTCAGCATTTCCTCTTGCTGCGGAAATGCGAAGATGCGGGGAACGATGTCGTCAACGTGATATCCCGTCGATGCAAACATCTCCAACATGGTCTGGCGAGTAAAGAACCTTAGATGCGTGCGGTCGAGCAGACCGACGTCGGCGTAGCGAAAATCTCCTGCCAGCAAGCGATACTGAATACTCCAGTGTTGAATGTTCGGGATGCTGGCAATGATGCGCGCATGTGCCGGCAACACCTCGCGCATGCGCGCCAGGGAGGCCCAGGGATCAATGAGATGCTCAAGCACATCTGCGAAGATCACCACATCAGTATCGCTCAGCTCGCTCATCAGGGTCTCGGATGCATGCTCGAAATTTTCCAGATAAGCACGGTCACACCAGGACTGGGCAGCATCACGGTAGGCGGCCGAGATCTCGACACCGACATACTCGACACCCGGGCATTTTTTGCGAATTTCGCGCGCCAGTGCCCCCGTGCCGGTACCAACTTCCAACACCTTGCGAACGCCGAGCGGAACAGCATCGAGCACTTGCGCATTGTGAACATCCGTGGCTGGCGTGCTGCCGATCATGCGACTCTCCGAGCGATGATGATAATTGTCATTGGAAGGAACCGGCTTTGATAGAAGCGCGGATACGGACAAACTCCGCCAGATAACTGTCGTGCCCGGTGACAAGCTTTGCCGTTTTCAGTGCATCGCTGACGACTGCCTCGGATTTCATCTGACCGAGATTGGTCGCCGACCATGCACATCGGAATGTATTGTAAGGCACGATACGATACGAAGAATCGAGGGCGAGGATCAGGCTGGCAATACGCTCCATCAGGAAAACCTTGCGTTGGACGCTGCGGTAATTGGTCGGTATCAGCACAGATCGGCGCAACTCACTGTCCTCGCCAGACTCACACAGTGCAAATAGCTTTTCGTTCAGCGCAAGCCAGGCTCGCCAAAAACGAGGCTTGGCAACGATGTAGTTGCTGAATACGGTCGTACGCGAATCCATGATCAGCGTTGAGAGATCGACGTGCAGGCCAACGCTGCGCACAAATGACTGTGCAGTTTGCATGAAGCCTGGGTCAAATAATTCATTTTGTTCGAAAACGTTCAGGAAAAAAGCCCCCATATCGGGCTGCGGACTGAAGGTAACGACATCCGCTTGCGCTCCATGATCAAGCACGAATTGCTGCAACTGCATCGCATCCAGCCCTGTCTTCTCCTGGAAGCGCGGCGAAAAGAATCCATAAAACCGGTCATCATCCAGAGGTTTCGACAGCAAAAAATTCCTGATCGGCCAATATTCCTGCCAGTCCGCGCGCGGATTCACGAGATTGTCCAACGGACGGAAAGGAGCGCGGACGGCTGCCAGCGTATGGTCTGAATAGGCGATCTGGTAAATCTCGGGCATCGGCATACCGGCCAGCTCCGGCATCCGTGTGGCAGGTAAAGCATCAACCGCCGTTGTTTGTTCGATCCTGCCCTGCTGCACCTTCAATAATTGCTGTTCGAGTGCCTGCACGAAGGCTCGCGGATCATGATGTTCCCGGCGAGCGGCAAGCCGACGACGGATATCTTTCAGTATCACCGGATCACCAGCCAGCGCAATTGCGCGCTGTACATAGGCGGCATGGTTGTCGACAATCAGTTCGTCGCAACCGGCTGAACGTATCAGACTGCCTGCCATGCGCGACACAAAGGATTGCCCGGCCAGTGTCAGCATCGGCAAGCCCATCCACAGCACATCATTGGCGGTGGAGCCGGCGTTGTAGGGGTGATTATCCAGGAACAGGTCCGCCAGCGGAATGCGTGCCAGGTAGTCCTCCGGCGGCACGCGCGGACTGAAGATCAGGCGCAATGGATCAATCCCGCGCACGGCTGCTTCATGCTTGAGATTTTCAGTTGCCCACGGATTGTCATCGATGGTCCACAGTACACTGTTATCCACCGATTTTAGTATCTCCATCCAGCTGGAGAACATTGCCGGGTTAAGTTTGTAGGTATTGTTGAACGACGCAAAGATAAATTTATCTTCCGGAAGGCCCAAGTCTTTGCGGCTGACAGACCGCCCTACTTTGCGACGCGAATCGCTGGGCAGGAACGTCGGATCGACGTACAGCGGCTTTTCACTGAATAATGGCAGCAGACGCTCAGGTAAAGCGAAGCGATCTGCAATAACGTAATCAATCCACGGCAGGGCCGTGGTTCCGATATAGCCCAGCCACGTCGCTTGTATCGGCGCCGGACGCAAAGCAAAGATTCCCGGACGCGTACCTGCACTCAGGCCATGCATGTCGATCAGGATATCGATTTCGTCGGCAGCAATCAGTCTCGCCGCCTGCTCGTCACTCATCTGCCCGACCGGCCTGAAGTGTTGCGACGCCTCGCGTATGCGTTGGCGAATTTCGGGACCCACCTCGCGGCTGTAATCATAAACAAAGATCTCGAAGCGATCGCGGTCATGATGCTCGAAGACCTCGGGCATCAGCAGGCCGACCGCATGGGCGCACAAGTCTCCCGACAAGTAGCCAATACGCAAGCGCGAATGGCGATATTGCTTTCCAGCGCACAAATGGCCTTCGGTGACTTTCAGCTTGCGCCTGACGAAGTTCTCGGCCGCCAGTAATTGCAGCGCGGAGTCATCGGTATGTGCCAGCATGGAAAGCGGCGACATCGCGCGGATCATCTGGCTCTGGCTGATACCGGGCAGCGGCTGCAGCACTGGCCATTTGCACTGCTTTTGCCGCAAGTGCAAAAAATGGTGGATCACGTCCTGCTGCTGCGGGTTGATGAGCAGGCTCTTGCGTAGTGCAGCCTCAGCCTCGTCATAGTCGCGCAAGGTCTCTTTGAGCCGGCCGATATTGTTCAGCGCCAGCACCATCAAGTCCGACGCCACCCCGGATTCATTGACGATCTCAGTCCAGATCGCCAGTGCCGCGGCACTGTCACCTTCTGCTTCGCTGACTGTGCCAAGGTTCAGACGCGCCTGTATGAAATCCGGCTTCAGCTGCACCGCTTGTTCATATGCGCGTCGTGCGCCGCTACGGTCGCCCACGGCAAACAGCATGACGCCGTAATTGAACCACGCGACGAATTTGTGTGGGGAGTCGCTGTATTGGAGCCAGGTGTCAAAAATTTCACGGACACGAGCTCCTTCCAGTTCAGCCTTCAGGGATTCGGTCGTTCGGATCAGTCCCTCAAGCGTCATTGCACCCGAGCGCGCCTGCTCTAACGTTGCTCGCCAGCTGGCCTCGACCAAAGGGGTCTTCTCTGCGTGTGCCAACATGTTCATTGCTCATCCTCTTCATCGACCAGTCCGGGTAACTGCGCGCTCTTTCCATAGATCGCTGCAAAGCCGCTGGCCGCATCAAATAGCGCATTTACGAAACTTGTCTGCAAAGAATGCTGCTCCGTCTCCACGGACAGAAGCTCGAACAAGCTGCGCCGACCCATCGCCATCCATTGCGTGAAAATGTTCTGGCGAACCGCATTATTTGTCTTGATGAGCTCCGTGTACTCGCGTGCCATCCGCCATTGTGCGTCTGCCTGCTCATAGGCGGCCTGCAGGTCATAGTCAAGCTGGCGAAGTGCCTGCTCTTTTTTTTCGATCAGGGCGCCGGCCCGATCCACAGCTGCCCGCTCTGCGGATTGCAGCGCATTCCCATCAAAAATCACCATGCTTGCTACGACGGACACCGTCCCGCCGTACAGGTTGAGACCTTGGTTCATCGGTCCATAGCTGGCTGCCACACGAACCTGCGGCTTGCGTGCGGCGGCGATCTGATCGACCGAGCGCAGCTGCTGTTGGTAATCCTTGTCGATCTGCAAGATAGCGGGCGCGCTGAATGCCGCTTCGCGCATTGCTCGCAGATCGGGTGGCTGCAGAAATGCCGGCAGGATGTCATCGCAATAGCCAGCGTTGCCAGCGCCGACCATTCGCTCCAGCTGTATCTGTGCTTCGATCACCTTGGCGCTGGCGGACTGACGCGCCGTTTCGGCCTGCAGCAAGCGCGAACGCGCCTGCACCAATTCACCGGCACGACCGGGGTCGGCGTCGGCAATTTTTTTCAACATCGCGACCAGCGCCTCGACATTGTGCACATAGCCCGCTGCATTCGTATGCAGTGCCTGCTTGCGTTCAACATCGATGCAAGCCCGGACCGCATCAAGCCCTGCTTCTTGTCGGCGCTGCGCCAGTATCGCGAAAGCCGATCCGAGCGCTGCCTCTCGGCTTTTGACTGCTGCATCCACCCTGCCCCAGTCGTACAAGGCCATGTCGGCATTCAGGGTTGCCATCGGCGTGCCGTCGGCCTTCAGCAAGCTCTGGGCATCCGCCGAATTGACAGTGGACCGGCCACCAATGCTCACGACAGGCAATTTGCCCGCACGTGCATAGTCGATTTCCTGTTGCGCGGCATGAGCCACGAGCCGCGCCTCACGCACCGTGAGGCTATGGCTTATCGACTGACGAACCAATCGTTCAGCGCGTAACCTGGCCGGACGGCTACCGTCAGCATTTTGCTGCGATGACGCTTCGATCAGACCCGCCAGGCTTGCCGCGTTCGCCAGACCAGCGGCAACACCAGCGCCGGCAGCACCAGTTGCAAGCTGGGTTGTCACGGCCGCCACAATCAGCAGCCAGCGATGTACTCTCCTAGCGCTCACGGAAAGCCTCTTTCGCCCGATTGAATGGCTTGAGCAGGAAGTTCATGACGGTCTTCTTGCCGGTCTTGATCTGTGCGCTGGCTGTCATGCCCGGAATAATGCGAATCGGTCGTTTGCCCGCAGCTGGCGGTAATGCGTCGACACGAACCAGTACGCGATAGTACGTTCCGTCCTGACCCGCCGCTGCGCGTGGATCGTCATGAAAGGTATCCGGGCTCACCAGTTCGACCACGCCACTCAGCTCGCCATACAGAGCTGGGTCATAAGCATCAAGACGAATGACCACCGGCAATTCGGTATCGACATGCGCGATCTCTTTTGGATCAAGCCTGGCTTCGAAAAGCAATTGCTCATCGTTGGGAACAATGTCCAGCACCGGTGCGGCCGGTGGAATCGCGCCCCCCTCGGTCGTTATACGCAGGTTCTTCACGATGCCATTCACAGGCGCGCGCAAGGTCGTGCGCTGCAAGCTATCGAGACGCGCACCATTGCCTGCCTTGATTTGTGCCAGTTCGGCTTCGACGCGTGCCAGTTCGGTATTCGCATCAGCGCGGTAGCGGTTCCTGCGATCCGCGATCTGCTGCGACAGTTCGTTGGACTGGCGTCGAAGCCGCGACAGCTCCACTTCAGAAAACAAGCCCTGGTCTGCCAGCTTTTTCGATACGCTGATTTCACTTTCCAGCAGCGCCAAGCTTTTTTCTAGGCCCGCCACCGCTTCCTCCAGCGCTCTGCGGCGTGCCTGCCATGCATCGGACTCGGTCGCAACGATGCCCTTGTGCTGCGCCAGCTCAGCCGGAAAGACGAGCGGCGTGCCATGCGATTCGGCACGAGCGCGCGCCGCGGCTGCTTTCAGCGCCAGTTCCTTGTTGCGGCCTTCTGAGTAACTGGATTCAAAGCGTGTCGGATCGATCTGCACCAGTGGCTGCCCCTTTTCCACCGCTGAACCCTCGGTGACCAGCAGCTTGCGCAGCACACCCCCTTCGAGACTGGACACGACCTGCTCGCGGCTGCTGGAAATCACGCGCGCATGGGCGACGGTCACCTCATCGACCTCGCTCAACGCGGCCCATACACCGGCGGACACCGTGAGCAATACCATCAGATATAGCAAAACCGACGAGCGCGGCGTAGCTTGCGCCATCAGCGCTTCGCTGATGTCGTTCATATAATCGAGATCTTCGCCACGAAGCTTTGCACGTGGATTACGGCGATTCGACATGCCGGGCAATTTGGCCAAGCCCCCCTCGAAACGCGCGTTCATTTGACTTCCTCCGTATGCAGTACTGCTTCCCGATGCGGTGATTGCGCACCGCTCAGCATCGCCAGTATCTTGTCCTTCGGACCATCTGCAACCAGCCGCTGGTTGTCCATCACAACGACGCGATCGACTGCGGTCAGCAATGACGGTCTGTGGGTCACAATGATCACGGTGCGTCCTTCGGCGATGCCGGGCAAGCGCTTGGTAAACGTGAGCTCGGTTTGCATGTCCATCGCACTGGTGGGCTCATCCATCAGCAGGATCTTGGGCTTGGTAATCAGTGCGCGCGCGAGTGCCACCAACTGCCGCTGTCCTCCCGACAGGCCGAGGCCCATCGCACCGATCGGCATGTCATAGCCTAATGGATGGGCGTCGGCGATCTTGTCGAGACCGGTCAGGGTCACGACTTCCATAAAAGATTCCCAGCTCGCGTTCGGGCGTCCAAGGAAAATGTTTTCTCGCAAGGTGCCTCGGAAAAGTCGCAGGTCTTGCGTAACATAGCCCACCTGATCGCGAAAATCTGCCGGATCAATCTGACGTATGTCGATGTTGTCAACCTTCACCTGCCCTTCCGTGGGCTGATACAGGCCGGCGATCATGCGCAGCAAGGTCGACTTGCCGCTACCTATCTTCCCGACAAAGGCCACACGCTCACCCGGCTCGATCACCAGACTCACGTCCCTGAGTGCTGTCGGTGCCTTGCCAGGGCCTGTGGCCGGGTAGGCGAAGCCCAGCTTGTGCACCTCCACCTTGCCGCGAAAGCTGGGCTTTTGTACATAACTGCGCGTGGGATCCCGCTCGGTGGGCAGCGCCATCAATTCATTCAGACTGTTGTACGCGGTCTTCGCGCTCTGATAACGGATAGCCATGGAAACGAAAGCACCGACCGGAGAAATCGCACGCCCGGCAAACATGATCGATGCCACCAACGCACCCTGCGAAATCTGGCCCGCATGGATCAGATAAGTGCCCCATACCAGCATGACTACTGTCTGTCCTTGCTGCGCGAAAGTGAAGAAAGTCATCACGATGTTCGACAGCCAACGGTAGCGCATACCTGATTGTGCTGTGGCTGCGTTCAGTTCTTCATAGCGCTTGACCATGATGCCGGATGCACCTGTTACACGCAGGGTCTCAAGACCCTCAATGGACTCGATCAGCACACCGTGCATCTGAGCCTGGTCACGAAAAGCCTGCAACATCAACTTGTGCAGTGGGAATTGCACCCAGAGGGCCATCAAGATCACCATCGGGATGACGATGGCCGGCACCATCGCGAGCGGACCCGCGGTGCTGAAGATCATGAAAATGAACAGCAGTGCGAATGGAAAATCGGTAAGTATCGCCAGACTGACCGAGGTGCCAAAGTCGCGCACCGTTTCGAACTGGCGAACCTGGTGGGCGAAAGCGCCGGACGATGGGGGCGTATGTTCAAGCCGCAGTCCGAGCGCCTGCCGGAATAATGCCGAGGCGAGCGCAATGTCGCTCTTGCGGGCAGCGAGATCCACCAGATAATCCCGCAGGTGGCGCGCGCCAGCCTCGAACAGCAAGGCGATCGTGACACCAATGACCAAGGCCCAGAGCGTCGAGTAGGCCTTCATCGGGATCACCCGATCGTACACGTGCATCGCAAACAAACCACCCAGCGTGGACAGCAGGTTGATCAGAATTGCAGCTACCACGGCGTCGCGGTAGTAGCGACGAAACTTCCATACCACCCGCCACAGCCAGCCCGTGGTGTCTTTCCGGATCGGCTCCTCATCCGGTACCGCCGCTTGCGGGCGGCGCTTTGCCAGCAAACAGTAACCGCCGTAGACAGCCATCAGTTCGTGCGCGGGCATCATGCAAGTGTCCTCAGAGGCACCGGGCTTGAGCACCTCGAAGCCGGTATCCGAGAATTCACGTGCAGGATGAATGTCGAGCAGTACGAGCGCCGAACCATCTGTCATGAGCAGCACGACTGGCAGCGATTGCGGCATCAGCGTGGCGGGATCACGCTCTACCAGGCGAGCTTCGAAGCCAGCGAGGTCGAGCGCGCGCATGCCCTGCTCAACGCTGAGGCTGCTATAGCTTGGCAGTCCGGCCAGAAAAGAGGTCGGAGTCTTGTCCACACCGAAGCGGCGGCAAATCCACAGCAAGCTTTGCAGCAGGCTGTCATTGTCGGCATGGGTGCCGGTGGACGATGGGCCGGAAGGACGATTCATTGTTGCACCTTTTGCAATGCACGGGGCGTGCATGCATCATTCAAGGTGGGAATCGTCAGCAGTCAGGCATTCTTTAAATACAAGCGCAAACAGGCACCACGCTCCCATACCGGAGGCGCGGCGCCTGTTTCGAAGTGCACAACCGTCAGAGAATCACGGTATGTATCTTGTCGTTGACCAGCAGCTGTGCTTGGTCATTGGCATAGATCGTGTAGTTCTCCCCGTTCTGCTCAGTCGTACCGGTCTGGCTCCAACCGCCCCCCTGCTGGCCAAGCAGCACGGTATCGGACGACTGGCCATCGATGAGCATTTTGGCAACACCGGTGTCGATGTCGGTTTCGCCGAAGACCAACACATCGTCGAGCGTCAGCTTGAGTGCATCGGCGGATGCGCCATTCATGTCGATGCGGCTCAGGCTGCCCTGTCCGATTGACGAGGTGGACAGCGACGACAAGTCGAAGACCTTGTGGCCGTCTTCACCGACCGAGAACCAGACGTCGCCCAACTGACGTACCGAGCCATCGGCCATCGTGTATGCGCCCATCAAACCAATCAGGTTACCGTTGTCAATCGTTCCACCTGCGGCATGGTCGACTGACAGCGACGTGATCGTCAGCTCAGACAGCGACTTCAGTTCACCGGCATCGGTATGGCCATCGCTGTTCAAGTCTTGCCATACCAGCAGCTGCGCATAGCCGGCGTCACTGCCATCGACCACACCGTCGCCGTTATCATCGAGTGCCGCCAGCGCTTCGAAGCCGTTTGCTGCCTTGGTACCGTCGGCCAGCACGGTGCCCTCCCCGAACAGCTCGCTGCCGCCGTCAATGACACCATTGCCATCCAGATCACGGACCAGTAGACCATCCGATCTTGCGACCCAACCCGTACGAACAGTATCACCCGTACCATACAGGTCGAACTGCACCGCCCAATCGAGGCCAAGAGTCTGTATGCCGTCACCACCAAGATCCAGCACCAACGGCGTATAGCTTGCCGTCGTAAGCCCAATCACCGCCAGATTCGCAGTCGGAATTGCCATCGTCTGGTCTGTCGTCAACGCGGCCGTCGCAGCTGCGGACAAGGCGTCGAGCTGGTCGGAGGACAGAGCACCCATCGTGCCAGTCGTCAGACCCAGCACATTGGTGGCCGTCAGCGCGGCAAGCTGGAGTGTCGTCAGGTGTCCGGCATCGGTATCCAGTGCCGCCACCTGATCCGAACTCAGCGCAGCCAGCGCGCCAGCCGTCAGGCCCTTCACGTTCGCCGTAGTCAGCGCGGCGATCGACACGCTGTCGATGGCGACCGCATCACCACCAAGCGCGAGTACCTGATCCGAACTGAGGGCAGCCAGCGTGCCGGTAGTCAGGCCCGGTATGTTGTCCGTCGTCAGTCCGGCCAGCGCCGATGTGCTGAGGAAGGCCGCATCATTGCCGATCGCGGCGACCTGGTCCGAAGTCATCGCAGCCACCGCAGCGGCGGTCAGGCCGCGCACGCCTGCTGACGTCAGTTCGCCAAGCTGGGTCGTGGTCAGCGCCTTAGCGTCGGTGCCGAGTGACGCGACTTGATCGGAACTGAGCGCGGACATCGCAACCGTACTGAGCCCGACGATGTTGTCCGATGTCAGCGCCGCCAGAGCTGCGGTGCCCAATACCGAGGCATCCTCACCCAGCGCGACCACCTGGTCTGAGGTCAGCGCTGTCAGTGTCGCCACCGTCAGGCCCGTGATGTTCAGCGAGGTCAGCGCACCCAGGCTATCTGAACCCAGGGCACCGGCATCAGCACCGAACGCCGCCACCTGATCCGAGCTTAGCGCCGCCATCGCAGCTGTCGTCAGGCCCACGATGTTATCGGTGGTCAGTGCTGCCAGCGACGCCGTGCCCAAGCCTGCGGCGTCGCCACCAATTGCTGCCACCTGATCCGACGTCAGCGCAGCCACCGTTGCGGTCGTCAGGCCATATACATTCACTGACGTCAGCGCCTCCAGCGCATCCGAGCCCAATGCAGCGGCATCGGTACCGAGTGCGGCAACCTGGACAGAGCTCAGCGCACCTATTGCCGCCGTCGACAGACCAACGACATTGTCGGTCGTCAGCGCTGCAAGTCCTGCCGTCGACAGTCCTGCCGCATCGGCACCAAGAGCTGCTATCTGATCAGAGCTAAACGCTTTTACTGCACCGGTGACCAAGCCAACCACGTTGAGGCTCGTGAGCGCATCGAGTTGACCGGTGCCGAGCACCGTCACATCGCCGCTCATGGCCGCGATCTGGTCGGAGCCAAAGGCGGACATGACCGTCGTCGTCAAGCCAACGATATTGTCGGTGGTAAGCGCGCTGATCTGGGCAGTCAGCATTGCGCTGATCTTGGTATCGAGCGCTGCCACCTGCTCGGTCGTCATACCGGCAGCCGCGTTCGTGGTGAGTCCCTTGATGTTGGACGTTGTTAGCGAAGTCAGGTCTGCCGTGTCCATCTTCAGCAACACCGTGTTCAGCGCATTGACCTGAGCCGTGCTCAGAGCGGCGATCGCATTGCTGGTGAGGCCCATCACGTTCAAGGTATTCAACGCTGCCATCTGAATGGTGCTCAGTGCCAGCACGTCGGTATCGAGCGCCTCGATCTGGGCCGAGCCCATCGCAGTCAGCGCCGCCGTGGTCAGACCTTTTGCATTGGCGGTCGTCAGAGCCGCCACCTGAGCGGTGTCGAGCACGGCTGCATCGCTGCCCAGTCCGGCGATCTGGTCGGAGCTCAGCGCCGCCAGGCCACCGACTGCCAGACCGAGTACATTGGCACTGGTGAGCGCCGCGAGCTGCGCGGTCGACAGGCCTGACACGTCAGCGTCCAGCCCCGCCACCTGATCAGAACTCAGTCCATTGATTGCCAGGGTCGTCAGGCCCTTGATGCTTGCCGTGGTCAGTGCAGCCATGTAGGCCGTGCCGAGCTGGTTCATGTCGGCATCAAGCGCTGCGATCTGGTCGGAGCTCATCGCCCCAACAGCGGCGGCGGTCAGTCCAACGACATTCAGGGTGGTCAGCGCCGCGAGCTGGGTGGTGCTCATCGATGCTGCGTCACTGCCAATTGCATTGACCTGTTCGGAAGCGAGCGCCGCAATCGCAGTGGTGGACAAGCCCTTCACGTTGGCCGTAGTGAGTGCAGCAAAGTAGCCGGTCGCCAGCGCAAGCACATCCGTGCCCAGGCTGTTCACCTGATCGGTACCGAATGCGGCCATCGCGTTGGTGGTCAGGCCAACCACATTGCTGGTGGTCAGTGCAGCCAGTTGCATGGTGGTCATTGCCGATGCATCGTCACCCAGACCCGCCACCTGCGCCGTGCTGAACGCGTTGATCGCATTGGTAGTCAGGCCTTTGATGTTAGCTGTCGTCATTGCCGCCAGCTGCCCCGTGCTCAACAGGTTGACATCAGTATCGAGCGCGGCCACCTGGGCCGAGGACAGCGCGGCTGCGGCCGCCGTCGTCAGACCGGTCACATTCAGAGTGCTGAGCGCAGCCACCTGGGCTGTGGTCATGCCCGCCACGTCCGTGTCAAGCGCCGCAATCTGCGCTGTATCAAGGACACTGATGGCCGATGCACTGAGTCCGATGACATTGTCCGTCGTCAATGCGGCCAACTGGCCGGTACTCATTGCGAAGGCATCCGCACCGATTGCGGCCACTTGCGCGCTGCCCAGCGCTTGTATCGCCGATGTCGACAGGCCGACCACGTTGAAAGTTGTCAGCGCGGCGAACGCAGCGGTGGCCAGCGATGCTGCATCCCCCCCCAGAGCGGAGACTTGCTCGGTGGTGAATGCTGCCACCGCCGACGTGCTGAGGCCTGCAATATTGAGCGAGTTGAGCGCCGCCAGATTTGCTGTGCCCAGTCCGACCGTATCAATGCCCAGCGCTGCCACCTGAGATGAACTGAGTGCATTGACGGCAGCGGTGGTCAGGCCGTTGATGTTTCCGGTATTGAGCGCAGCGAATGACAAGGTCGCGAGGGCCTCGACATCGGTGCCCAGTGCAGACACCTGTTTCGAGCTGAACGCTGCAATCGCGTCCGTCGCCAGGCCATTGATGTTTTGCGTGGTGAGCGCCGCCAGGTCTGCCGTGTCGAGCGCGGAGGCATCGCTGCCAAGCGCAACAATCTGGTCAGAGCTAAGGCTGCCAACGACGGAGGACACCAGACCGGCCACGTTGTCCGTGGTCAGGGCGCCCAGCTGTACCGCCGTCATTGCCACTGCATCTGTGCCGAGCGCGCCAATCTGTGCCGAGCTCATCGCCTGCAGTGCATTGGCGGTCAGACCGGTGACGCCCGTCGTGGTCAACGCCTCGATGGCCGCCGTGCTGAGACCGGCCGCCACGCTGCCCAGCGCTGCTACATGCGCGGAACTGAGCAGCGGCGTCACCGCCGAGCTCATGCCCGCGATATTCAGGCTGGTGAGCGCTGCGACTGCAGCCGTCGTCAGGCCCGAGCCATTGGTGCTGGTCAGCGCAGACAACTGCGCCGATGTCAGCGTGCCGGCATCGGCGCCCAGTGCCGCGACCTGATCCGAGCTGTAGGAAGACAGCGCCGTGGAGCTGAGCCCGGTGATGTTCGCCGATGTCAGTGCCGCCAGCTGCGCGCTATCCAGCGCAATCGCATCGCTGCCGAGGCCGTTGACCTGTGCCGATGTCATCGCCGCAATCGCCCCGGTTGCCAGGCCGGCCAGCGACGCGGTGGTCAACGCCGCCAATGCACCGGTGCTGAGGGACACCGCATCGCTGCCCAGCGCAGCGACCTGCGACAATGTCAGCGCGGCGACTGCATTGTTGGTCAGTCCACCGAGGTTCGCCGTCGTCAAGGCTGCCAGCTGCACCGTGGACATGTCGCTGGCATCCGTGCCCAGTGCTGCCACCTGGTCAGAGCTCAGCGCAGCCACTGCAGCGGCAGTCAGCCCCTTGATGTTCGTGGTGGTCAGCGCGGCCATGTAGCCGGTGCCCAGCACGCTGGCGTCTGTGTCCAGTGCAGCAATCTGATCGGAGCTCATTGCCGCAATGGCTGCGGTTGTCAAGCCGAGCGTGTTCGAGGTCGTGAGCGCGGCCAGCTGGGCCGTAGTCAGCGCCGTCGCATCGGAGCCAAGCCCAGCGACCTGCCCCGAGCTCAGCGCAGCCACGGCTGCCGCCGTAAGTCCCTTGATATTGGCCGTGGTCAGAGCGGCCATGTAGGCGGTGCCGAGTTCAACGGCATCGGTATCCATCGCTGCGACCTGCTCGGAACTCATCGCAGCGACCGACGCCGTCGTCAAGCCGACGACGTTGGCGGTTGTCAGTGCTGCAATGGCCGACGTTCCAAGCGACGATGTGTCATCTCCCAGGGCCCTCACCTGATCCGAACTGAGCGCGGTGATACTGCTATTGGTGATGCCCTTGATGTTGATGGTGGTCAGGGCCGCGAGCTGCCCTGTCGACAGCGCGGTAAGGTCTGTTCCCAGCGCGGCGACTTGCGCAGAAGCGAATGCTGCCACCGTGTTGGTCGTCAGGCCGGCGGCGTTGGCCGTCGTCAGTGCGCCAATCGCAGTGGCGTCGAATGCAACTGCATCATCGCCCAGCGCCTCGATCTGGGTGGAGGTGAATGCCGATATCGCTGCGGCTGTAAGTCCAACGATGTTGACCGAAGTCAGCGCAGCCAGCTGGCCGGTGGTCATCAAGTTGGCATCCGTATCGAGCGCCGCCAGCTGTGCAGAAGACATCGCCGCAATACCCGCCGTGGCGAGGCCGACCACATTCAGCGTGGTCAGGGCTGCCAATTGCGCAGTCGTCATGCCTGCGGCATCGATGCCGAGTGCACTGATCGCACCAGTGCCCATGCCCGCTAGGGCATTGGTCGACAAGCCTTGGATATTCAGCGTGGTGAGCGCGGCCAACAGGTTCGTGCCTAGCGCCGAAGCATCGTCGCCTATTGCCTTGACCTGATCGGACGACAGCGCTTGCACCGCTGCTGTCGCCAACCCTGTGAGATTAAAGGTCGTCAATGCAGACAGCTGATCGGTGGCCAGACCAACCGCATCTGCACCTATCGCATTGACCTGTCCGGTCGACAGAGCAGCCAACGAGGCGGTAGTCAGACCTGTTACCGTCTGGCTGCTCAGTGCGGCCAGCTGCGCCGTGCTCAGGACTGCAGCGTCGTCCCCCAGCGCCTGGACCTGATCGGAGCTAAACGCAGCGACCGCATCGCTGGACAAGCCAACAACATTTTGCGAGGTCAGCGCTGCAATCGCAGTGGTACCCAAAGCGATGGCATCCGAGCCCAATGCAGACACTTGCGCGGAACTGAACGCAGCAATTGCATCGGTATGAATACCAGAAAGATTCTGCGAGGTCAGCGCCGCGAGTTGCAAGGTGCCGAGCGCTGCCGCATCCGCACCGAGTGCATTGACCTGGGCTGTGCTCATCACGACGACCGCGTCACTGGACAGGCCAGCGATGTTCTGGGTCGACAGGGCAGCCAACTGCGCGGTACCCATGGCAAGCGCATCACTGCCCAGCGCAGACACCTGAGCGGAGCTCAGCGCTGCGACCGCCGAGCTGGCTAGGCCGACGATGTTGACCGAGCTCAGTGCGGCCAGTGCCGAGGTACTGAGACCGGACGCGACATAGCCAAGCGCAGCGAGCTGGCCCGAATCGAGCGCGATCGTGGCATAGGAGGTCAGTCCAGCCACGCTGTTGCTGGTGATTGCGGACAATGCCGTCGTGGCAAGACCGGTCACGTTGGCGCTGTTCAGCACGGCCAGTTGGGCTGAAGACAACGCGCCGGCATCGTCGCCGAGTGCTGACACTTGTGCAGAGCCGAACGCCGAGATCGCGGCTGTGGACAGGCCGACGATGGACGTTGATGTCAGCTCGGCCAGTTGACCGGTGGTGAATGCAGATACGTCGCTGCCAAGGGCCGACACTTGTGCGGAACTCATTGCAGCAATTGCCGCTGTCGACAGGCCCTTGATGTTCAGGGTCGTCATCGCAGCCAAATTGCCGGTGCCAAACGCAGACGCATCGACACCGAGCGCGCTCAGCTGGTCAGAGCTCAGCGCTGCCACGGTAGCGGTAGTCAGGCCAACAATATTTGCCGTGGTCAGCGCGGCGAGTTGCGCGGTCAGTAGCGCAGTTGCATCGGTGCCGAGTGCCGCTACCTGAGACGATGACAGTGCCGTCACGGCCGCTGCTGTCATGCCCTTTACGCTGGCAGTTGTCATCGCCGCGAAATGGGCAGTGCCCAGTTCATCGAGCGTCGTACCCAGCGCAGCCACCTGCCCGGAACCCATCGCTCCTATCGCACCCGAAGTGAGGCCGACCACATTCGCCGTCGTCAACACAGCCAGCTGCGCGGTGCCCAATCCGGAAGCATCTTCGCCCAGCGCAGCCACCTGGTCGGAGCCGAACGCAGCCAGCGAATTGACCGTCAGGCCTTTGACACTGTTGGTCGTCAACGCAGCCAGCTGACCTGTCAACAATGCCGCGGCGTCGTCACCGAGCGCTGCCACTTGATCCGACGACAGCGCGGCCATGGCTCCGGTATGAATGCCGGCCAAATTGGTCGCAACCAGCGCAGCCAGTTGGGTAGTACCAAGCGCAGATGCATCGCTGCCAAGTGCCGTCACTTGCGCAGAGCTCATCGCACCCAAAGCAGATGCCGTCAAGCCCTTGATGTTTGCCGTGGTCAGTGCAGCCAGGTGGGTGGTCGATACAGCATTGATGTCAGCATCGAGCGCTGCCACCTGGTCCGAGCTGAGCGCGACCATCACGTTGGTGGTCAGGCCGCCGGCGTTGCCAGTGGTCAGTGCAGCCAGTTGCGAGGTAGCCATGGCTTTCGCATCATCGCCAAGTGCAGCGATCTGATCGGAACGCAGCGCACCAACCGAAGCATCTGTCAGGCCCTTGATATTCAGCGTACCGAGTGCCGCCAGCTGGCCTGTGCCGAGCAGCAGCGCATCAGTATCCAGGGCTGCGATCTGCGCTGAGGTCATTGCCGCGACCGACAACGTGGTCAGGCCGCTCACGTTGGCCGTGGTCAGCGCTGCCAATTGCGTGACATCCATGGCGGATGCATCAGCGCCAAGCGCGGTCACTTGCGCCTCGGACAGCAGACTGAGGGTAGCCGCGGTCAAACCAAGCACGTTGGCCGATGTCAGCGCAGCCAGTTGGGCCGTGCCCAGCGCCGCCGCCGACAGGCCGAATGCCGCAACCTGAGACGATGTCATTGCTGCGAGCGCTGCTGTCGCAAGGCCCGTGATATTGCTCGAGTCCAGCGCCGCCAGCTGCGACGTCGACAGCGCCGATGCATCAGCGTCGAGGGCGGACAACTGGCTGGTCGTCAGCGACGCAATCACTGCTGTCGCCAGGCCGCTCACGTTGACGGAGGTCAGCGCAGACAATTGCGCAGTACTCATCGCAGCAGCATCACTACCAAGGGCACTCACTTGTGCCGAAGTCATTACTGCAACGGCAGCAGTAACCAGGCCGGCCAGATTGTCGGTCGTCAGCGCTGTCAGCTGCGAATTGGACAACGCCCGGGCATCACTGCCCAGCGCGGCCACGTCAGCCGAGTCCAGCGCAGCAATCACATCGACATCAAGGCCACCGATATTGAGCGTGGTGAGCGCATCGAGAGCAGCAGTGTCAAGTACGCCGGCGTCAGTGCCAAGGGCGGCAACCTGAGCCGAGTTCATGCGTGCGACAGCATTGGTGGTCAGACCTGCGACGTTGTCTGAGGTTAGCGCAGTCAGCTGGTCGGTGCTTGCAACGACCAAGTCGTCACCCAACGCGCCGATCTGGCCGGAACTGAACGCGGCGAGCGCAGCAGTCGCGAGACCACTGACACTGATCGTTGTCAGTGCTGCCAGTTGCGCTGTGCTAAAGACCGATGCATCGTTGCCGATGGCAGTCAACTGCGCGCTGCTGAGCTGGGCCAGCGCCAACGTGCTCAGGCCGACAATGTTGGCCGTGGTCAGCGCTTCAAGACCCGTGGTGCCGAGTGCATACGCGTCGCTGCCGATTGCAGCCACCTGCGCAGACGACATGGCGGCCAGCGCGTCGCTGGACAGGCCATCGATGCTCGCCGTCGTCAGCGCCGCCAGTGCTGCGGTGCCCAGCACCGATGCGTCGGTACCGATGGCGGCAACCTGAGCCGACGTCATGGCTGCGAGCGCCGCAGTCGCCAGCCCGGTCACGCTGTCGGTCGATAATGCGGCGAGGCCGCTGGTGCCGATCGCGCTGGCATCGCTGCCCAGCGCCGCCACCTGGGCCGAGCCCAGGGCGGCAATTGCGCCCGTGCTTAGCCCGCCGATGTTGGCAGTATTGAGGGCCGCCAGTTGCGCAGTACCCATGCTGGATGCCACCACGCCAAGCGCCGCAATCTGGTCTGAAGCCAGCATTGGAATGGCGACGCTCGAAAGTCCCGCAATATTGTGACTGGTGAGCGCCGCAAGCGCACCGGTCACGAGACCGGCTGCATTGGCGCTCGACAGTGCGGCCAATTGTGCGCTGCTCATGTGGCCGGCATCCGCGTCCAACGCGGCGACCTGGGCAGTGCTCAGCGCTGCCAGTGTCGCGGTGGACAAGCCGACGATATTGTCTGTACTCAGCGCCGCCAATTGGGACACGCTCATCACAGCAGCGTCAGCCCCGAGTGCGGCAACCTGTGCCGATGTCATGACTGCGATCGCACCAGCAGTCAGGCCTGTGATGTTCAATGTATTGAGTGCCGCCAGTGCTCCTGTGCCGAGTACGGACGCATCATCACCAAGCGCGGCGACCTGCGCGGAGTTCATCCCAGCCAGCGACGACGAAGTGAGGCCAACGATGCTATCCGTCGTCAGCGCGGTCAGCTGCGCATTAGCGAGTGCCGAGGCATCCGCACCCAAAGCTGCGATCTGGGCCGAGTTCATCGATGCCACGGCCATGTTCGACAGACCAGCAATGTTCACAGTCGTCAAGGCGGCCAGACCGGCAGTGCCGATCGCACTGGCGTCCGACCCGAGCGCCGCCACTTGCGCAGAGCTGAATGCTTCCAGTGCCCCGGTTGCGAGGCCGACGATGTTGTCGGTGGTGAGCGCATCGATCTGGACAGCGGACAATGCCGACGCGTCCACCCCCAGTGCGCTGACCTGATCCGAGCGCAGCGCGGCCATCGCGCTGGCCGTAATTCCCTTGACGCCCGCGGTGGACAGTGCATCCAGCTGCGCTGTACCGAGCTCATTGAGGTCCGTATCCAGCGCGGCGATTTGTGCGGAGCTCATTGCCGCCATGGATGTCGATGCCAGGCCAGTGACATTAGCTGAAGTCAGCGCTGCCAATTGGCCCGTGCCCAGTGCCGATGCGTCGGATCCGAGGGCGGCCACCTGGTCCGAGGCCATGGCAGCCAGCGACGCTGTCGCCAGTCCGACGATATTTGCTGAGGTCAGCGCCGTCAGGTCGCCCGTATCGAGCGCGTAGGCATCCGAACCGAGCGCGCCAACTTGAGCGCTGCTCATGGCGGCGATAGCGGCTGTGGTCAGGCCTGCGATATTGGTGTCCGTCAGTGCAGCCAGCTGCGCGGTGCTCAACGAGGCCGCATCGGTGCCGAGCGCGGCCACTTGTTCGGAGCCGAGCGCATTCAACGCGCCTGTCGTCAGACCTTTGATGTTGGCCGACGTGAGCGCATCCAGCGCAGCAGTGCCCAGGCTTGCCGCATCCAGCTCCAATGCGGCCACCTGAGCAGAATTCAATGCCGCACTGACAACACTGTTAATGCCGGCGATGTTCGCGGTGGTAATGGCGGCCAGTGCGGCGGTGGTCAGTCCGGCGGCATTGCTGCTGGTGAGGGCTGCCAGTTGCGCCGTACCCATGGCGCCGGCCGCCGTGCCGAGTGCCGCCACTTGCGACGAATTCACCGCAGCAAGCACACCCGTGTCTAGCCCGACAATGTTGGTGCTGGTCAGACTCGCCAGTTGCACAGTGCCCAGTGCGATGGCGCTGGTGCCAAGCGCGTTTACCTGTGAAGAATCAAACCCGCTGATCGCAGCTGCTGCAAGACCCTTGATGTTGCCAGTGCCGAGCGCTGCCAGCTGCGCGGTACCGAACGCCGATGCATCGGCGCCGATGCCGGCAATCTGATCAGACGACATTGCCGACAGTGCGGCAGACGCCAGACTGACCACGTTGGCGGTCGTCAATCCTGCGAGCTGTTGCGACGAAAGTGCGATCGCATCAGTCGCCAGAGCCCCGACCTGATCAGAGCGGAATGCCGCCAGCGCGGCGGCTGTAAGGCCTCGTGTATTGGCCGTCGTCAGCGAGGCTATTTGAGCTGTGCCGAATTCAGCAGCATCGGTGCCCAGGGCGGCCACCTGATCAGAGCTCAGTCCGGCAAGCGTTGCCGTAGACAAGCCGACCACGTTCGCGGTGGTCAGTGCGCTGATCTGTGTAGTCAATAGTGCGATCGAGTCTGTTCCCAGCGCGCTGATTTGGTCCGAACTCATGGCTGCCATCGCAGCCACAGTCAGGCCGCGAACATTCAGCGTCGTCAGTGCCGCGAGGCCACTGGTGGACATACCGATCACATCCGCGCCTAGCGCCGCCACTTGCGCGGAGCTCATGCCGGTGAGGGCATTGGTCGCGAGGCCAAATACATTGGCATCTGTAAGCGCCGCTAGCTGTGCCGTCGTGAGCGCCGCAGCATCACCTTCCAGCGCATTGATTTGTGCGGTGCCCAGCGCTGCGATGGCGGCAACGGTCAGACCTTTGATGTTGACGCTGGTCAGTGCAGCAAGTGAGGCAGACGACAGGCCGATGGCATCCGAACCCAGTGCTGCCACCTGATCCGATCCGAGGCGATTGACGGCACCGGTAGTCAATCCCGCAACGTTGGCGTCGGTCATCGCGGCCAGCTGCGCCGTGGTCAGGCCACTCGCGTCGTTGCCGAGTGCGGCGACTTGCGCCGAATCGAATGCCGCAAGCGCACCGGTCGTCAGGCCCTTCACATTGAGCGTCGTGAGTGCAGCCAGTGCAGCGGTCGAAAGTCCGCTGGCGTCGCTGCCCAGGGCTGCGATCTGGGCCGAATTGAAATTGCCGACCGCCGTGGCATCCAGACCCTGCATGTTGGCCGTCGTCAGAGCGGCGAACTGCTGCGAGTTCAGCGCAGCGGTGTCACTTCCCAGCGCCGCCACCTGATCCGAGCTCAGCGCACCAATTGCCGCTGTTGCCAGACCCTTGATGTTGGCCGAGGTCAGCGCCGCCAGACCGCCAGTACCAAGTCCTGCAGCATCGCCATTCAATGCACTCACCTGGTCCGAACTGAATGCGGCAAGGGCCGCCGTCTTTAACCCGGCGACATTGACGCTGGTCAGCGCAGCAAGTTGGGCAGAACTGAGCGCAACCGCTGTCTTTCCCATTGCGCTGACCTGGTCGGAATTCATCGCGGCCAGTGCTGCCGTGACGAGCCCGCGCAAGCCTGCAGACGACAAGGCGGCGACAGCCGCTGTGGCCAGCGCCGACGCATCCTCACCGAGCGCGGCCACCTGATCCGACCGAAGTGCCGTCAGCGCGCTGGTCGTGAGGCCAGTGATGTTCTCGGTCGTGAGTCCGGCAAGTCCCGCGGTACCCAGGCCACGGGCATCTGCCGCCAGCGCAGCGACCTGGTCCGAACTCATTGCTGCCAAAGCAGCGGACGTCATTCCCCGGACATTTTCAGAGGTCAGCGCGAGCAACGAATCTGATCCGAGAGCTGCCGCATCTTCTCCCAAGGCTGCAACCTGATCCGATCGCAGCGCAGCGATGGCGGCCGTGGTCAACCCCGTAATGTTTGCGCTGTTCAGCGCGGCCAGCGCGGTGCTGGTCATGCCGCTGGCGTCGCTGCCCAGAGCGGCCACTTGCTCTGAACTAAGTGCATCGACCACATCCGCACCGAGGCCACGAATATTGGCCGTCGTCAGCGCGAACAGTTGCGCGGTGCCCAGCACTGCAGCATCCGCACCGAGCGCTGCCACCTGGTCCGATCCAAGCCCGGCAACGGCTGCCGTGGTGAGACCCACCATGTTGTCTGTCGTGAGCGCGTCCAGGGCCGCTGTGGTCAGCTTGGCAGCGTCTGCGCCCAGCGCGGCGACCTGGTCCGAAGTCAGCGCGGCGACTGCCGCTGTTGCCAGTCCGCGAATATTGACCGAAGTCAGTGCGACTAGATTATCACTGCCGAATGCTGCAAGGTCCTCACCGAAGGCAGCGATCTGCTCAGAGTAGAGACTTTGCACTGCGGCCGTCGTCAGTCCATCAATATTCACGCTGGTCAGTGCGGCCAGATCGTCACTGCCCAAGCCGACTGCATCGGCACCGAGAGCAGCAATTTGCTCCGAACTCATGAGGCTAATGACCCGGGTCGTCAAACCACTGACATTGGCCGCAGTGAGCGCAGCCAGTCCGTCGGTCGTCATGCCGATGACGCTATCGCCGAGGGACTCCACCTGCTTCATGCTCATCGCACTCACGGCATCCGATGCCAGGCCGGCGATGTTGATCGAATTCAGCGAAGCGAGTGCGGCTGACGAAAGACCGGTGATGTCAATGCCCAACGCATTGACCTGGTCGCTGCTGAGCGCGGCCACGGCTGCACTACCCAGACCCGAAAGATTTCTCGTAGTAAGCGCTGCAAGCGCGCTGGTAGACAAACCAGCCGCTTGTTGTGCAAAGGCCGCCAACTGCTGCGATGTCAGCGCAATTGCGGCGTCGGTCGACAGGCCATACAGATTTTCCGAATTCAGGGCGCCCAGCGCCTTGGTATCCAGCCTTGCGAGATCCGCTCCGAGCGCCGCCACCTGATCGGACTCCATCGCACGTAGGGCTGCGGTCGTCAGGCCAATAATGTTGGTACCGGTCAGCGCGGCCAGTGCACCGGTGCTGAGGTCGGCGGCGACGCTGTCCAGCGCCGCGATCTGGTTCGATGTCATGGCCGCGACCGCGCTGCTCGCGAGGCCGGACACATTCCTGCTGTTCAGCGCAGCCAGGTCAGCGGTCGCCATGCCCTTTGCAGACACGCCAAGCGCTGCCAGCTGCGCACTGCTCATGGCCGCGAGAGCGCCTGTCGTCAGGCCGCTGACGTTCACGCTGGTCAGTGCAGCAAGGAACGCCGTACCGACTTCCGCAGCATCGGCACCGACCGCAGCGATCTGGTCGGAACTCATCGCTGCAACAGCACCGGAGGTCAGTCCTACAATATTTGCCGTGGTCAGTGCATCGATCGCCGCCGTGGAAAGACCACGCGCATCATCACCGAGGGCATTGACTTGCAGCGTGGTCATTGCTGCAACTGCGCTGGTATCCAGTCCCCGTATATTCGCCGAGGTCAGTGCGACAAGTTGGCTGGTACCCAACAAGAGTGCGCTATTGCCCAAGGCTGCCACACTGTCGGAGCTCAGGGCCGAGAGCATACCGACGGTCAACCCACGGATATTGTCCGAGGTTAGTGCAGCAAGACTGTCGGTGCCCAAATGCGCGCCATCGACGCCCAGCGCCGCGATCTGATCGCTGCTCATCATTGCCACCGCCGATGTGGCGAGGCCGCGAATATTGGCACTTGTCAGCGCGCCGAGGGCAGCTGTTCCCATCGAAGCTGCGTCCGCACCGAGTGCCTGCACCTGCTCGGAGCTGAGCACCGCCACAGCCGCCGTCGTGAGACCCTGGATATTGCGGGTGGTGAGCGCCGCGAGCGCGGCCGTGTTCAGCGTACCCGCATCACTGCCGAGCGCCGCGATCTGCGCCGAGGTCATGCTGGCAACAGCGGCAGATGACAGACCTACGGTGTTATATATCGTCAATGCAGCCAGTGCTGCGGTCGTGAGAACACTGGCATCCGCGCCAAGCGCCTCAACCTGATCAGCACTCATTGCTGCCATGGCTGACAATGAGAGTCCGGATACGTTAGCCGTGGTCATTGCCGCCAGCTGATCGGTGCTGAAGCTGCTGGCATCTGCCCCGACCGCAGCCATCTGCGTCGCGGTCAGTGCCGCCACGGCGCCCGTGGTCAGACCCGAAATATTGGAAGTCGTTAATGCGGCGAAGTCCGCAGTGTCGAGTGCGCTCGCATCATCGCCCAGTGCGGCGATATCTGCCGACGACATGGCGGAAATCGCAGCCGCAGTGAGCCCGGAAATATTGGCCGTCGTGAGGGCTTCAAGATTGGTCGTACCGAGATGGCGTGCGTCAGCAGCAAGCAGCGCAACCTTGGTCGAGCTCAAGGCGGCCACCGCAGATGTGCCAAGGCCCATGATGTTCTTGCTGGTCAGCGCATCAAGACCGGTTCCTGCCAGCGACACAGCATCATCACCTAGCGCCGCGATTTGCGACGAGGTCATCTTCGCCACTGCTGCGGCAGTCAGGCCGACGATGTTGAGCGTCGTGAGCGCAGCGAGCTTGTCGGTGCCAAACTCAGTGGCGTCCGTACCGATCGCTGCAATCTGTGCACTGGTCAGCGCCGCAACGGTGGCTGATGCCAGTCCGTTCACATTGGCCGTGGTCAGGGCCGTGATCTGCGCAGCGGTCAGTGCGCGGGCATCCATTCCCAGTGCTTCAACTTGACTGGAATTCAGCACCGCGATGGCCGTGATACCGAGTCCGCCGATATTCTGCGTCGTCAGTGCGGCAAGCTGGTTCGTGTCCAGCGACGCCGCCAGCTTGGCCAAGGCCCCGACCTGCTTTGAATCGAGGGCTGCGATAGCTCCGGTGTCCAGACCACCGATATTGGTGGTTGTCAGTGCTGCCAGACTGGCACTGGTCAGCGAACGGGCGTCCGATCCGAGCGCAGCCACCTGGCGCGAGTTCATCGCGGCCAGGGCCAGCGCAGAGATGCCACGGATGTTTTGCGTCGTCAGCGAGGTCAGGCCTGCATCCGACAGCCCTCGCACATCCGTTCCGAGTGCAGCGACTTGCACTGAGGTGAAAGCCTGGATGGCCGATGTCGCCAGACCGGCGGCATTCGCTGAGGTCAATGCCGCGAGCGCGGACGCCGAAAGCACGCGCGCATCGACACCCAGTGCTGCAACCTGTCTCGAGCTCATGGCGGCAAGCACGGTCGCCGACAAGCCACCAATGTTCTGCGTGGTCAAGCCATCCAGCTGGAGTGTGGTCAGCGTGGCGAGATCAGATGCCACCAGTGCCGCGACATCCTTCGACGTCCATGCAGATACAGATTTTGTAGAGATCGACACGTGTCAGTCCAGTCTAAATTTTGCGCTTTCCGTGGATTTCCGCCGCATGGCCGACTGCCGCATATCGACAGACGGCACACTGTTACGGCGCCTCAGGATGCAATGACCCATTCCAAGCCTTGCGGAATTTATACCGCAGGCTCCATGCAAAAAGTTGCCTTCTTGAAAGTAATGTCCGTAACGTTTTACGGTGATTTCCGGCCCAGGACGCCAGGAAAACCGCGACGTGAGGGGGCGCGCAGCATCTCCAGACACCAGTTCGGCAGAATTCGGGAAAACTTGAGGAAAATGAGCGAAATTGATCTGAATCTCGCAATTCATGCGATTGATCTCTCGCTGTTGCTGGCTAAAGTTTGCTGCCGCCTATCCGACAACAAGGGTGTGCAGTGATCGGAGGCAAACCATGTTCATCATAGAAAAGGAATCGACAGAAACCCGCTACACCGAGCGGATGTCCTACCCTTTCGAAGCGATGTTCGTGGGTGACAGCATTCTTATCCAGGATTTCAAGCAAGCAGAAAGCGCCCGCGTTGCCGCCATTCAGTTTTCCAAACGTCGGGGTGGCGCCCTGAAGTTCTCACTTCGCAAGAGCCGCGAGGGGTGGCGTATCTTCAGGATTGCTTGAAGGATGCTCTCAAAACAAATGCCGGCGATGCCGGCATTATTGTTTGTACACCTGATGGAAGACATCGGGGAATACTCTGTCAGCCCAGCTTGTACACGACGCCGGGCTGATGTTGCATACGGATCGCCTCGACGATCTTCATGCCTTTTTCATAAGAGAAGCCTTTGTCTGACGTGGGCTGGAAAAACTCGATGAAGTCCAGGCTGCGCTTGCCAAGCACAAAACCACCGATCAGAGGATGACTGACAGAATACATGTGCGGCATCAGCACCATCATCGAGGATGCCGGCACACCAATCAGATGTTCTTCCAGGTCCCCTGCCTGATGCTGCTCCTGAGGATAGAACCATAGTGGCGTGCTGATGAACAGATAGGCGTCGTCGGCCATACTGGTCAACAAGGTACGCAACAGCCAGCGGGCGGTATCAGCATTGAGATGCTCGATCACATCCAGCAAGCACAGCACCCGATAGCGCCGCAGTTGATCAGAGGGCAAATCTTGCGCCAGTCCATGCCAGACATTGCGGTAAATGCCGCGATCGGTCAGTTCGTTGTTTTCACAATTGGCGGCCCAGCCATCGATACCGTCAACCTCCCAGTGACTGGTCGCCGGATTGGCTTTGATATGTTCTCCCAGGCGACCCGCGCCGAAACCAATGTCCAGCACCTCGACTGGCCCGGCGTTGTCCTGCAGGATATGGAACACCATGCCCTTGGGAGAGGCCGAATCACCCAGCGCCTTGAAACCGGACGATTGAAATTCCACGATCGGCGTGTAGTCCCGGACAACTTGTCGTATCAATTCATGCTCCTCTTCACCATCGGATGAGTCGGCATGAATTGGCGGGGCTTTAGCCTGCTGTCGACAAATCAGGCTTAGCGCATCGTTTCGCCACTGAGTAGCTCGGCCGTCCCACAATCAATGCAGAGGCACGAGCGCTCGGCAGTGCGCTCAGGCATGATCCGCCTCTGCCAGGAAGTTACCGACCAGCTGTGCGAAACGCGCCGAATGCTCGATCTGGGTCCAGTGCCCGCAACGGCCGAACACATGCAACTGCGAGCGCGAGATCAGTTGCGACAGCCGCTGCGAGGTCGCGAGCGGGATCACCTTGTCTTCGCGGCCATGCACGATCAGGGTTTCCTTGTCGATTTTCGCGATGTCGGCTTCCGGGCTGGCGAGCGCATCGACCCAGCGCTGGCGCGGCGCCGGGAACATCGCCGCATAGCTTTCCTGCACGCCGGGCCGCGCGCTGGCTTCATAGCGCAACTGCGCAAGCTGATCGTTCACGAGGCCACGGTCATACGCGAACACGTCCATGATGCGGCGCATGTTCTCGAACGAGGGCTCATAACCCCACACCGCGTCCAGCGCATCGGTAATCGGGAAGGACACGCCGGCGGCACCCATCAGCACCAGACGGCGCACGCGTTGCGGATGGCGGATCGTCAGCGCCAGTGACAGCGCGCCACCGAAGGAATTGCCAACCAGGTCGAACTGCGCGAGACCGAGCGCATCGGCGAAATCGATCGCCTGCTTCACCCAGTTGTCCATGCTGTACACCATGCCGGCAGGCCGCTCCGTAAAGCCGAAGCCGACCATGTCGGGGGCGAGCACACGGCGCTGTTTCGCGAGTTCCGGCATCACCAGGCGCCAGTTCGCGAACGCCGACACGCCGGGGCCGGAGCCATGGATCATCAGTACCGGGAAACCGCTGCCGTGGTCATGGTAGTTGACGCGTATGCCGCCGGCCTGAATGTCCTTGCCGATCTCGGGCGAGGCCGCCGCGATGCCGCTGGTGCTGATGCTGGTGCTCATGCTTTTCCTTCAGAGGGTCTGTCAAAACTTTTGATGCCGTTGCGGATGGCCTTGATGATGGTCTCGGGCGTCATCCGGATATGCGTCTCCAGCGCCAGCGCGGCGCGCGCATCTTGGCCGGCCATGGCGGCCTCGAAAATCTGCGTATGCTCGAGATGCACGTCGCGCTCGTGATGCAGGCCGATCGAGAAGCGACGGTAACGCTCCGCTTGCTGGGTCAGCTGGCGCACCACGCGCAGCGACCACGGCGAACCGCAAGCCGACAGCAAGGCTTCGTGGAACTCGGCATTGGCCTGCTCCCAGCTGCGCACGTTCTCGCTGCGGAACGGCCGCTCGTGCGCCGTCAGCTTGTCGAATGCGATCGCCAGTTGTTCGCGCCAGGCATGGTCGCCATTGCGCACTGACGCGCGCAATGCATCGGTCTCAAGCGCGACGCGCACATTGGTGACGTCGACCATGTCCTCGATGCTGACCGGCGCCACGGTGAAACCGCGCTGCCCCTCAGCCACCACCATGGACTCGCTGACCAGTCGCGACAGCGCCTCGCGCACCGTGCCGGCGCCGACGTCATAGCGGTCCTTCAGGCGCTCGACCAGCAGCTTTTCTCCGGGTGCGAGCCGGCCGTCGAGAATGTCTTCGCGCAGCTGTCCGTAGGTGCGCTCGATCAGCGTGCGAAAAGCCGTCGGCTCGGCGCCGCCGTCGATCAGCTTGATGATGGATTTCTTGGCCAATCTCTTCACTCCGGATGCGTGGGTGCGAACGCTCAGCGTTCCTTCATTCGCTGCAGACGGTAAGACAGCTGCGGCCGCGTCAGGCCGAGCGCACGCGCCGCGGCCGACAGGTTGCCGCCGGCACGCTCGACCGCCTGCTGCAGCAGCCCGTTTTCCAGCGCCTCCAGCGACAGGCCGCGCTTCTGCAATTCTTCGTACAGGCTGTCGAGGTCCGCCGGCGCGCCCTGCCTCAGCTCACCCGTGGCCGACAGCGTCACCGGCGGCGGTGGCGGCGCCACGGCAAACAAGGCATCGACATCGACCATCTGCCCGGGCGAGGTGATGATCAGCCCGCGCTCGATCAGGTTTTCCAGTTCGCGCACATTGCCCGGCCAGCTGTAATGGCGCATCGCATCCAGCGCGCGATCGGTGATGCCGGTGACCCGCTTGTTATGCAGCACCATGAAATGCCGCAGCATGTGGTTGGCCAGCGGCTCGATGTCCTCGACCCGCTCGCGCAGTGACGGTATCGCGATCGGATACACATTGAGGCGGTACATCAGGTCGCGCCGGAAGCGGCCGGCTTCCACCGCTGCTTCGAGGTCGACGTTGGTGGCGGCGACGACGCGCACATCGACCTTGCGCACAGCCGTCGCACCGAGCCGCTCCACCTCGCCGGTCTGCAGCACGCGCAACAGCTTCGCTTGCGCCGAATGCGGCAGCTCGCCCAACTCATCGAGGAACAGCGTACCGCCATCGGCGCGCTCGAAACGACCGGGACGCGCAGCCCCGGCGCCGGTGAACGCGCCCTTCTCGGCGCCGAACAATTCGCTTTCGATCAATTCATGCGGCAGCGCTGCGCAATTGACCGCGATGAAGGGCTTGTCGGCACGCGGGCTCATCGCATGCAGCGTGCGCGCAAAACGCTCCTTGCCGACCCCGGTCTCACCGGTCAAGAGCACGGTCACCTGCGTGGACGCCGCCTTGCGCAACAGGTCTATGGATTTTTCAAAGGCCTTCGAGCGGCCGATCAGCTCGCCGAGGTCGTCGCTCGGCGACAGCGACACGCGCAGGCTGTCGAGGTCGGCCTGCAGGTCTTCGATCCGCACCAGCAGCGAGTCTTCCTCGTAGTCAGCTTTCATCTGCTCCGCATCCGGCCATTCGGACGCGATGCGGCCTTCTATCCGACAGTGTTCATGACCACAGGCGGCGCACTCGACCTCTTTGTACAAAATGGGCAGCCCCCACAGCGCCGAGGTATAGCCCGAGGCATAACCGAGCAGCATCCAGCACACCGGCTCGGCCTGCGGGCCGAAATCGCGCAGATGGGTCTCGACTTCCCACGACTGGTCCCAGCGGAAGATGCCGTGATAGATGCCGGCTTCGATATCGAGATCCAGCTGCTCGGGCGTGACCTGCACCGCGCCTTGCAGCATGTGCAGCTGAGGTCCGACGGCAAGCAACTCGAAGGGCGATGCATTCGGCCGCACCTGACGTGCCAGCGCTGCATCGCGCATGCCGGATTCATAACCGGCGCGCATCAGCACGCGCCGCGCCTGGGCAACGCCGATCATCCGGATCAGCTCCTTGCGCAAGCTGCCCAATCCGCTCAGGTGCAGCAACACCATACGGTGGCCAGCCAGCCAGATACGCCCGTCACCCGCAGAAAAATGAACCAGACGACGCAGATCGGCGTCGGCTGGCAGTGGGGGCAAGGAATGGACGGACATAGTCAAATTATCGATAATTTTTGCATTGGTGGGAAGTGCTTTCATGCAAGGCCATCGCAAGCCATTTCATCATTTCGTGAAACAGTTTTCAAGTCGTTTCATCATATGATCAAAAATTGACCGAAAAATGCCCTGTTTTGTTGCAATGCGAAATCTCCTTGTCCATACCGCCATCGGGCCACGGCCGGCAAAAACCCAGCAATTCCGCACTCTTTATCGATATTTTCAAATTGAAATGCCAGCTCTGGCACAGCGATTGCATAGCAGTTATGCGGAGACAGCATAACTTGCTATAAATAAACAATTGCCAAAAATGAGCAATCCCTCATCCGGGTCCGGCCTGCCGGGCCCCATCCAGAGCGCGATCGACGCGATCAATACCGACGAGGCCACCCTGGCCCGCCGCTACGTCCGCATCACCGCGCGCCGGCCGAATGGCTTTGTCGAGTTCGAATTCTCGGTCGGCTGGCCCGACATGAGCGTCGAACTGACGCTGCCCGAGCCGGAGTTCAACGCTTTCTGTTCCAAAAACAACGTCGAATTCCTCACCGAAGCCGTGGGGGACAAGCTGGGAGACCACCATGACGAGCATTGACCTGCAGGCCAAGGAAATCAAACCGGCGCGCAACACCTTCACGCGTGTCGCGCAACATATTGGTGGCGACAAGCCGGCCACCCGCTACCAGGAAGCCACGCTGGGCATGCAGCCCACGCAGAACTTCCACTACCGCCCGACCTGGGATCCCCAGTACGAAATCTTCGACGCGTCGCGCTCGGCCGTGAAACTGGCCGACTGGTACGTGCTGAAGGATCCGCGCCAGTATTACTACGCGAACTGGACCATTACCCGCGCACGCCAGCATGAGGCGGTGGAAGCGAACTACAGCTTCGTCGATTCGCGCGGCCTGCTCGCCCGCATGTCGGATGAGGTGCGCGCCAGTGCCTGCCAGGTGCTGATGCCGCTGCGCCATGTGGCCTGGGCCGGCAACATGAACAACACCTTCATCTGTGCGTATGGCTATGGCACCGCGATCACGGCGGCCTGCAACTTCCATGCGATGGACCACCTCGGCATCGCGCAATACCTGACCCGCTTCGGTCTTGCGGTCGATGAGCCGGGCGTGCTCGACGCCGGCAAGAACGACTGGCTGAGCGACCCGCGCTGGCAAGTGCTGCGCCGTCTGGTCGAGGACACGCTGGTGATGAAAGATCCGATGGAGATGTTCGTCGCGCAGAACCTCTGCCTCGACGGCATGCTCTATCCGCTGATCTACGGCGCTTATATCGACGAGCACCTGACCATCAAGGGGGGCACGGCTGTTGCGATGCTGACCTCCTTCATGCCCGAGTGGCATGACGAGTGCGCGCGCTGGGTCGATGCGGTCGTCAAGGCCACCGTCGCCGAATCGGACGAGAACAAGCAGATCGTCGCCGGCTGGGTCCAGGCCTGGACCGAGCGCGTGCAGGCAGCGCTGGCACCGGTGGCCGAGATTGCGCTCGGCGACGAAGGCCAGCAGGCACTGGCCGGTGTGCGCGAGGCCTTCAATACGCGTGTCACCAAGCTCGGCATCACCGCCTGAGCGCCCGCAAAAATACAAACATAAAACACTGAGGGGAAGACAGATGTCCAACGTATTCATCGCATTCCAGGCCAATGAAGAATCGCGTCCGCTGGTCGATGCGATCGTTGCCGACAACCCGGAAGCCCAGGTGGTCTATTCGCCGGGACTGGTGAAGATCGATGCGCCGAACCGGCTCGTGATCAAGCGCGAGACGGTCGAAGAGATCATCGGCCGTAAGTACGACCTGCAGGAGCTGCAAATCAACCTGGTCACGCTCTCCGGCAACCTCGATGAGGATGACGACGAGTTCGTGCTGAGCTGGAAGCACTGATCGTCACGGCGTTCACGTCACCCCTCCTCCAACTCACGCGAGCCTGCCATGGACAAGCGAGTCGAGAAAAAGAAACTGGACATCGCCAGCCGCTATGCGGCGATGACGCATGACCTGCAATGGGACACGACCTACCAGACGATGGACAAGGTCTATCCGTGCGCACGCTACGAAGGCTTGCGCGTGCGCGACTGGTCGCAGTGGCAAGACCCCTTCCACATGACGCTCGACGTCTGGTGGCGCCAGCAAGGCGAGAAAGAACGCCGGCTGTATGCGGTGATGGATGCGTTCGCACAGAACAATGGCCAGATCGGCGTCTCCGATGCACGCTATGTGAATACGGTGAAGCTGGTGCTGCAGGCTTTCGCGCCGCTGAAATATGCGCTGCACCGCGCATTTGCGCATGCGTCGCGCAACCTGCCGGGCGATGCGCTGCGCATCGCCGCCCAGCTGCAGGCTGCGGACCAGCTGCGCCACGCGCAGCTGCAAGTGCACGCGTCGTCCATCTTCAACAAGTACTTCAACGGCATGCACGATGCACCGCGCTGGCATGAGCAGGCCTGGTACCTGGCACCGGTGAAGAGCTTCGCCGAAGATGCCGCATCGGCCGGCCCGTTCGAGCTGCTGGTCGCGATCAGCTTCGGCTTCGATACGCTGCTGTCGGACACACTGTATGTGTCGGCCATGAGCACGGCGGCCCACAACGGCGACCTGTCACTGGTGCCGGCCAGCTTTTCTTCGCAGGCCGATGCGGTGCGCCACAAGGCACTGGGCATCGGGACTATCCGCTTCCTGCTGCAGCAGGACCCGGCCAATGCAGCGATTGTCCAGCGCTGGGTCGACAAATGGTTCTGGCGCAGTTTCCGCCTGATGCCGCTGGTCGCGATGCTGCAGGACTACATGCTGCCCAAGCGTATCGCGAGCTGGAAAGAGACCTGGAACGCGTATGTGCAGGCACCGGTCGAGCAATTGTTCGCCGAGCTCGCGCCGTATGGCCTGCAATTGCCGGCCGGCTGGCAGCAGGCCTGCGATGCGAAAGACCACCTGAGCCATCAGGCCTGGAATGCGTTCTATGGCTATGGCCACGCCGTCGCCTTCCACACTTGGGTGCCGCAACAGGATGAGCTGGCCTGGCTGGACCGCAAGTACCCGGACAGCTTCGATCGCTGGTACCGCCCGCGCCTGGCGCACTACGCGCAGCGCGAAGCGCAAGGCCATCGTTATTACAACCATGCGCTGCCGATGCAATGCCAGGTCTGCCAGCAGCCGATGATCTTCACCGAGCCGGGCAACCCGCGCTGGATCGCGTATCGCGACACGCAGCATGACGGCGAGACTTTCCATTTCTGCAGCGATCCCTGCCAGCAGATCTTTGCGCACGAGCCGGAAAAATACGTGCAATCGAAAGTGCCGTCGCACGAGATTCTGCATGCGCAACGCGCCGAGCCTGCGGCTGACCCGCTGCAGGCCTCGCTGGCTGCGATCGGTGTGGATCTCGCGCGCGACACCGGGGAGTTCAGGCATTCCGAAGATGCACAGAACTTCGAAACCTGGGGCGGCGGACAGGACATGAAGGAGGCCCAGCTATGAGCGTGACCGCAATCGGCAACTACGCCCATGCATCGCATGACGGTGCCGCGCGCTTCGCCGCGCCGCTGCTGTACATCGCGTGGGACGAGCACATGATGTTCGCGGCGCCGGTGGTGATGGCGCTGCCACCTGAAACGACGTTCGAGCAGCTGCAGAAAAAAGTGCTGCACAAGCTGTACAGCGAGCACCCCGATTTCGCGCTGATCGACTGGGCGCGGGTGCAATGGTTCCGCGGCGACGTGATGTTCACGCCGAAGATGGACAAGACGCTGGCCGATCACGGCTTCGGCCACAAATCGGTGCTGCGATTCAGGACTCCAGGGTTGGAGGGATTGCGAGGCTCCTGCGGGTAACTCCTCCCCGCAGGCGCGTCGCAACGTCTTGCCATCCCTACGGACCCGATGGCGAGGCGTGCAGTGATTGGGACCGTCGTCAGCAAAAACAATGAACGGAGACAGCAACAGATGAAGAAGACCACCTACCTCGGCGGCGCACTGGCTGTGGCCCTCGGCATGATGGCATCCGGTGCCATGGCCCAGGACAAGTGCGGCCTCGGCAACGGCAAGAAGGCCAGCGGCGAGCCTATCCAGATCGGCGCCATCGTCGGCAAGACCGGCCCGGAAGACTTCTCCTCGTCGGCACGCGCGGCGCAGGCCTATTTCAACTGCGTCAACAACAACGGCGGCATCAACGGCCGTCCGATCCAGTACACCGTGCAAGACGACACCTGGAACCCGGAAGTGGCCTCGCAGGCCGCCAACAAGCTGGTGAAGGACACCAAGGTGGTCGCGATGACCGGCTCGTCGTCCTTCGTCGAGTGCGGCGCCAACAATGACCTGTACGCGAAAGAAGGCGTGGCATCCGTGTCGGGTGTCGGTGTGCCGCGTGCCTGCTTCTTCGGCAAGAACTACATCTCCTTCAACCAGGGTCCGCGTCAGTCGACGCTGGGCGCTGCGCAGTACATCACCGAGACCTTCAAGCTCAAGAGCCTGACCTGCGTCGCACCGGGCATCCCGGGCTTCGGCGACTGGGTCTGCGGCGGTGTCGAGTCCTACGGCAAGGCGAACAAGATCCCGGTCAAGACCGTGATCTTTGATCCGGGCCAACTGGACGGCAATGCGATTGCACTGCAGATCGCCGCTGCGAAGAGCGAAGGCGTCGTGCTCGGTATGCCGCGAGGCATGATGCTGCCGATCCTGACCGCCGCCGAGCAGCAGGATCTGGGCAAGAGCATCAAGTGGGGCCTGCCGACCTCGGCCTACCACGCTGAAATGCCGAAGGCCGTGGGCAAGTACTGGCACGACAAGCTGTACGTGCACATGGAGCTTGAGCCGATGGACGGCACCGGTCCGGACAACTCGAACTGGAAGGCCATCATGGACAAGTTCGGCGACAAGAAGGATCCGCGTGACACCTTCTCGCAGGCTGGCTTCCTGGCGGCGAAAGTGACGACCGATGCGCTGCTGTCGATCAAGGGCAACGTCGATCGCAAGTCGGCTTACCAGGCGATCGTCGCGACCAAGAACTACAAGAGCGACATGATGTGCGCACCCTGGTACTTCGGTCCGGGTGAGCGTCACCAGCCCAACCACAAGGGTCGTGCAGCGCTGCTGCAAAAGGGTGGCTTCAAGACCCTGACCGAGTGCTATCAGTCGAAGGACGCTGAGCTGGAAGACATCCTGAAGCTGGAAGCCAAGGGCGGCCTGGTCAACTAAGCCAGATCGACCTCAGCGACCTCATCAACGCGAACCGGGCTGAACATGGACACTCTGCTCCCCTTCATCGTGGTCGGCATCAGCGTCGGCGCGGTCTACGCACTATCAGGCGTCGGCCTGGTCGTGCTGTACCGTGCCAGCGGCGTGGTCAACTTCGCCTTCGGCGCACTGGGCGGCCTCGCTGCCATGGTCTGCTGGCAGGTGCTCGACCTCGAGTATGACGACTGGATGGGCTGGGTCGCCGGCATCGGCGCCGCCACCTTGCTGTCCTGGGCGTACGGCCGCTATATCGCGCCGTCGCTAACGCACCAGGACCGTGTGGTACGCGCCATGGCGACGCTCGGTTTCGCGTTGATGATCATGGGTATCTCCCAGTGGTACTGGGGC
>JACCDN010283214.1_pt1 | contig 45563 bp, 68 predicted proteins | sample 7441691 | NCBI WGS metagenome assembly JACCDN01 (sample SAMN15323439, study PRJNA562643) | freshwater metagenome | isolation source: river surface water | place: USA:Blue River Watershed | collected 2017-08-16 | reverse complement strand
TATAAACGCTGGGAACGTTGTTCCTGATATAATAGACGGAGGAGAATTTTAATGAGTAATGGTTATGATATAAACGCTGGGAACGTTGTTCCTGATATAATAGACGGAGGAGAATTTTAATGAGTACCGCTTTACAGAGAATTCAAATAAGACGTGGGTTAAAAGCTAACTTACCAACTACAGCTCTCAATGGGGAGTTGTTACTAGCAACAGACACAAAAGAATTATTTAAGGGAACTGGAACTTCAGTAGAACCTATTAAATCTGATCCATTAAATATCATTGGATTATTAGATGGTAACGGTAAGATTAATGCATCATTTTTGCCGCCAATATCTATTACGGGTGTATATGTTGTAGCAGATATTACAGCAAGAGATGCGTTAACGGCTCAGTCTGGTGATGTTGCTGTTGTATTAGATGATGGGGATGGTGAGCGTTCATCATACATTTATGATGGAAGTGGTTGGGTTAAACTATCAGATTCATCAGAAGCTGTGGATAGCGTTAACGGTTTTTCTGGTACCGTTGTTTTAACAACTACTGATATTGCTGAAGGCACTAATCTATATTATACGGATGCGCGTGTTGCATCCTATTTGAGCACTAACAACTATCTTAATAATGGTGATGATATAAAGAGACTCGGCGCGGGTTCTGATCCGGATGGTACGCTATATGGCGCGCAAGGTGGACTGATTGTTGCTATTGATACTATTGATGCTGGGATATTTTAAATTATGGCTTTTGGATTTGCAAAACTTCTTTTTAAACGTGGAAATAGCGCAAATCTCCCTAGTAGCGCTGCTATTGGTGAACCCTTATATACTCAAGATACAAAAAAATTATATATTGGGAATGGCGTTGGGAATCAACTAACTGAGATTGGTCCACCCATAATATACGAGGCCGAAATTGATTTTGGTTCTGTCGCTCTTATAGAAAAGAAATTTACCATTGTGGATTCTAGAGTTTCACCAACGTCAAAGTTAATCGTTCAACACAGTTTGGCAGCTGCTTCAGGCAAAGCACCAGATGAGAATGAAATGGATTACTTAGAACTAAGAGCCACTCCAGGTACAGGTGAATTTACGCTATTTGCTAGTGCAAACCCAGGGCCTGTGAGTGGCGCATTTAAAATTAATTATATTATAGGAGTTTAAAATGGCTGTTATAACTAATGCAGCTGGTACTAATATTGCAGCCGTAGATGCCTCAGGTCAAATTGCAATGGTACTGCCTGCAACACAGGTGGTAAATCTACCAGAAACACAGCAAATTGTTGCTCGTGATGAACGTGTAGCAATTGCAATGGGGTTAATCCCAGGAGCAAAATCACAAGATTTACATGGGTATAATGAAGCAATTGGAACATCTTTTGAACCACTCGTTTCAACTTCTAACGCAACATACCCGATTGTAAATACTCCAATTACATTAACACTTAGTAGTGATGCGGTTACCGATGTTTATGGCACGGGCACCGGTGCCCGTGCAGTTATGGTAACTGGTGTAACAACAGGCTTTGTTGAAGTTTCTGAAATTGTTAATCTTAATGGTCGAACTGGTGTTAGTACCGTAAATACATATTTAGCGGTGAATTCTGTTACTGTTGTTGCAGCCGGCAGTAATGGTTCTAATAATGGTGGCATTTATGCTGGGTTTGGCGCTATTATTTTGGGTGTACCTGCAAATATTTTGGCATCAATAGTGGCCACTCAAAATACATCAACAGGGGCAATATACACTGTCCCTGCTGGTAAAACTTGGGTTATCTCACTCTTTTCCGGCTCATTTACTGGTGGTGGGGTACTTCAATTTAGGCTAAGAAATAACCTTGGGCTCACATATATTGATAGGACTATACCTATTCCAACACCTTTTTTTGCGGTATTACCCGCCGCGATACCAATGGTCATTCCTGAAAAAACACAAGTTCAGGTTTGGGGAAAAGCTACTACCACAGCAGCAGGCGCCACAATTTTTCAGGGTGTTCTATATACTAACTAAGGATTAATTCATGTATACATTAACACTAAAACCAGATAACACTGTAATTGCTTCAACATTTTATGAGGATGAAAATTCCATAATAGGTGTAGATGAAGTGATTGTTGACTGGTCTTCCTATGTAAATGCAACTCAAGAATTAGAGCTTAATACACCACTTATATATGTTGATAACACACTCTCTATCGCGGGCGCGCCAACGGCGTACTCAAGTTGGGTTAACTTTGAGTGGGTTACAGATTCAATAAAGATACAGAACGCTCAAGATGAAATATGGACAAAAATAAAAAATGTACGTGACTATCGTAAATCATCGGGTGTAAAGGTTGGAGATTATTGGTTTCATAGTGATTCTGAATCACGTATTCAGCAACTTGGCCTTGTGATTATGGGTGCTAATATCCCACCTAATTTGATGTGGAAGACGCTAACTGGTGTTTTTATTGTAATGACACCAACACTAGCACCGCAAATATTTAGTGCAACAAGTTCTTCTGATGTTGCTATTTTTACAATAGCCGAACAGCATAGGGCGGCAATGTTAGCATCACCCGATCCTCTAAACTATGACTATACTACTGGTTGGCCACCAATGTTTGGAGAATGAAATGCTGAATACCAGAATGGAGAATAAAATGCAAAAAATTAGAATAGCGTACACAACAAGTTACCTTCCTATTAGCCCACTAATACAGTTTGTTACTTGGAGTTCATGGAGTCATGTTATAATTTTAACTAACGATAATACCGGCATTGAAGCAACATTATCAACGGGAGTTCATGAAGATACTTACGAAAATATCTTTGAAAGAGCTAAACATTTACATATAGTTGAGTACGATGTAAAGGATGCTGAAGCTATCATTGCTGCTGCTCGAAGTCAAATTGGAAAAAAATATGATTTCACTGCTCTGTTTGGTATAATTATTCGTCGTGATCTATCAGAAAGAGATAAATGGTTTTGTAGTGAACTCATGGCATATGCTTTTGACAAGGGCGGTTCACCATTATTTAGAAAAGATTCTATTTCTAGAATTACTCCGCAAGATTGTTGGAAAGTATTTGGTAAAGATATTGGTAGAATGAAATGATTCTATAATTGATATCACGTAAATTATAGTAACATGTTGCTTGATTTGGAATAAAATACACTCATACTGAATTACCAGAGTCATTCTAAAATGAACGTCATTCAACAGAAAGCCATTGAAGAAACTAAGAGATATTATGATATAGCGAGAAAGCTATATCCACAGTTCAAACTTAATGACCCTTTGATTGATTTTAAGCTGCGTGGCATGTCAGCAGGTAAAGCATGGCTTACAAAGAATAAGATTCAATATCAACCTGTTTTGCTGGCTGACAATGCACAAGATTTTCTAGCTAACACGGTTCCTCATGAAGTTGCACATATTGTTGCATATGAAGTTTTTCGTGATGCCGACCATGGGAATGGTTGGAAAGCGGTAATGAGAGCGCTTGGTGTTCATAATATCACCCGCTGCCATTCATATGATACTAGTAGTGTTGCAGTGAAACAGAAGCGTATCCCGTACCAGTGCGATTGTAAAGTTCACCAGCTTAGTGGTATTAGAGCTTCACGCATTGAGAAAGGAATCGGCATATATCGTTGTACTTTGTGTGGAACTACATTAACAAAAGTAAAATAATATTTAGAACCTAATTAATAAAAGGTGATAAAATATTTTACTGAAACTAATAAATAGAATATCAAGTAGTAATACTGGAGATTTTATGTGATATTTTTTCTTCTCATTGTAACGTTGTTCGACAGCGATTACATTGTTGAGAAGGAAGCTATTGTTGAAGATGTCATAAGAAATTATGAACTCTGCAATAATAGAGAATTAACAATTTACCGTGTTGATTCATATCAAATTCCAGAGTGTAAATATTCCGGCAAGATTCGGAACTAAAACAAAAATTATTTTAGTTCAAAAAGATGATGGAACTGTGTATATTAAGTAGTCTTGATTTAAAAATGCTGCTGTGCCAGAGAGGTTGAATGGGCTGGTTTTGTAATCCAGAGGGAAACCCGTCGTGTGTTCGAATCACACCGGCAGCACAATATTATAGCAATTTGAACACTTATCTTTTAATAAATAATAGTTCGAATCTTATAAATATCTCTTAGAAATAAGAGAGATATTTAAGAAGATGATTTGTGAAAACTGTGGCGCTGAACATGATGGCTCATATGCAACTGGTAGATTTTGTAGTATAAAATGTAGTCGCAGCTTTTCTACAAAAGCAAAGCGAAAAGAAATAAATGAGAAAGTAAGTAATACATTTACACAAAAAAGAAAACTCGTTTACTGCAAATACTGCCGGTGCAGAAAAAGGTTCTTGCTTAAGAAAAGATATCTGTAAAAAGTTTCAAATAATACCTGCTCTAGAAAAATATTTTGGATTTGATAACACTGTTCTTCGGGACTGTCAAGTATTATGAAGAATTCGACAGAATTCTGAATCTTCTAAAAGAAGATTATTATGACAACCATATGTCAATTCCTCTGTTAACAGAGAAATATGGTCATCCAGATTGGCGCAATTTTAACAAGATATTGAATAGTATTCGGTCTAGAAAAAAGAACGTTAGGTGAAAGTCAAATAAATGCGATTTTGCATAACGATGGCTTTCACCAATATTCCGGCTCAGGCTGCTTTGCTAAACATTCTTGGCATACCACATGGAATAACAAACAAGTTTTTCTTCGTTCTTCTTTTGAGCTAAAATATGCACAAGAGCTAGATGAAAAACAAATAGATTATGAAGTAGAAAAACTTCGTATACTGTATTGGGATAACCAAGAACTGAAACAGCGAATTGCTATTCCTGATTTCTATATTCCTAGTGAAAACTTAATAGTAGAAATCAAATCTGAATATACTTTAGATGATCAAAACATGAAAGATAAAGTATACGAATATAAAAGACATGGGTATAATGTAAAAGTGATAGTTGATTTCGTTGAAAGAAGCTATTAAGAATATCACAGGATAAATTATGACAATTACCATAGGCTTATGGATTATTCCATTAATAATTACCATTGTCGCTTTCATTAGTGCTTTGATACATTCTGATGATGATTGGCTTGGTGGATTTTTTGAAATGGTGCTGGCACTACTTGTCTCTTTAGTATCTTGGTTAATTTGGGCAGTCATCACAATAATCCAACTGTCCTAATAATGCGGAACTAGTATAATGGTTATTATTCGTGGCTTCCAACCATGAGATGAGAGTTCGATCCTCTCGTTCCGCACTACCTATTTCATAATATGAAATGGATGTTCTATTTTTGATGCGATGTCGACTAGCGGTCTAGGTCAGCGGGCTCATAATCCGGTGGGAAGAAATTCCTCAGAAGTTCGAATCTTCTACTCGCTTCCACATGTACAGCATAGAATAAGAGTTACTTCTTACGTATGGTGAGCCGCAAGGCAAGGACCTATATTTTTAAGATATAGGGTGTTGTGGATTTCCACGTCTGAAACCACCCGAGAACTTAACAGTTAATCTTTCAACACATGTTGATCGTTGTTAAGTATGAGTCTAATAGACGGTTTCTATTAGCAGCTTCTCTTTTCGATTTTAACTTACATGTTATTGCAATGCGTTAAAAAGAGTTACTTCTATTACAGACGCGGTGCGCTAATGATCATTATTGAAAAATATTGATTGTGACTTTATTCACACACATGAATTAGCTGAGACAACATAATGTTGTATTTTGAGAGAAATTAAAACTCTTGGTTGATGATCATAACTCCTGAAGAATTGAATCCGTGAGTTGAAGCTTAATATTCGTATTAAGTTAAAGACGTTACAAACTCATCTCTTTTTTATTTTAACATGCAATTTCGCCCTCGTAGGAGAATTGGTATATCTACCGGTTTTAGACACCGGGTTCTGTGAGTTCGAGTCTCACCGAGGGCACTTTAGGTTGTAGCATAGAAAAGACATACTTCTTATAGAAACTGGCACCCAAAGGTTTGTGAGTTCGAGTCTCACTAGTTGGTAAAACAACTATGGCGAAATTGGTAAACGCACTGGCATGAAAGTTTTTTCGATATTAACTCAATCTATCCTTTTCCCTTTAACAACAGAGATATTACAATGTCCGTTAACAAAAAAGTTGTCATTCTTGGTGGTGGAACATTTAATCATGTTCGAGCTCACTTATCATTAGCGGCTCCAGCATTTGGAGAAACAGCTAAGCAATTATTCACATTATCCAAAGAAATATTTCCACAAATGGATGTAGAGTTACATTTAACAAAAATGGCTGATTCTACATCCAGCATCGTAACTAATAACGATGTGTCAAACGTAGTAGATTATTTAGTTCAAGATAACACAGTCAAAGTTGTATTTTTTAATGTAGCGCTTTGTGACTTTGATGGGCAGGTTGGTGATATTGAATCTTCAAAATACGCAGAACGTCTAGAGACCCGCAACGGTTCTACTGCAATGGTGTTAACACCAAGTGAAAAATTGATTAAGAAAATTAGAGCAACACGAAAAGATATTTTTCTTGTAGGATTCAAAACTACATGTGACGCTGATGAAGAAACTCAATACGCAAAAGGATTGAACCTACTTAAGTCAGTATCTGCTAATCTTGTTCTTGTCAATGATATTGGTACTCGTAATAATATGATTATTACGCCTGAAGAAGGTGTTTATTCTAATGGTGCTAATAGAAAAGAAATTTTGAATGAACTTGTGCAAATGGCTTTCCATAGAAGTCATCTATCATTTACACGATCAACCGTTGTGGATGGAAAGCCTGTTTCATGGAATGATGATCGTGTATATTCAAGTCTTCGAACTGTAGTTGACTATTGTGTATCGCAAGGAGCATATCGCAAATTCAATGGTGTAACGACAGGACACTTTGCATGTAAGATTGCACCCGAGGAATTTCTCACGTCAATTAGAAAAACAAACTTTAATGAAATGGAAAAACATGGCTTGGTTCATGTAAAAACAGATGGCGATGATCGTGTTATTTCATACGGTGCAAAACCTTCTGTTGGAGGACAAAGTCAAAGAATTATTTTTAATACTTTTAATGATACTGATTGCATTGTTCATTTTCATTGCCCACTAAAAGAAAATCCAAGAGATGCTATTACTATTCGTTCACAATTAGAGTATGAATGTGGGTCACATGAATGCGGGCAGAACACCGCCACCGGTCTCAGCAAGCATGGAAACGTTTATGCGGTGATGCTTGATAAGCACGGCCCTAATATAGTGTTTCATCATAACGTTGATCCACAAGAAGTAATTGATTTTATTAATGCAAACTTTGATCTTGATAAATCAACTTCAGGATTTGAACGAGTTTATCTAGGAGTAAATTATGAGCGATCAAGCATTACCCGCACATGTGAGTGAGAAGTTATACGACATCGCAACGCGTAGTGATAGTCAAGTTGTACAAGATTTAGCTAGTGATTTATTAAATCGTGGAGTTATCGCGACTGATATTGATGTAACGAATCCAGCTGTCGCTAGGCAATTACTAACAATACTGTTATTAAAAGACAATGATTTATTAGAAACATATCGTGATTAAGGAAGCGTGAAGCTTCCTTTTTTATTGAGCGAAATAAATAAAAGAAACACCGCGGAGTATTAACTAACATGCGATTTAAAGAATTTTTATTAGAAAATTTCAATAAACCAAAAAAGAATAATCAAATTTATGGAGATGCACTAACAGCATATTATGTTGATGACATAATTGACTATGTTAAAAAATCGCATAGACTCCAGAGAATACCACTGACTCTCATAGTTAATTCTGATGGAAATATCCCAGGTGATTCTGATGAGCCAGACAACACCCCAGAGTTTAACGCTCGAGTTAAAGGGTTATCATTACGAGATTTTGATTCAGACCTTTATCACCCTGTTATGATCATTAAAGATGGAAAAGAATATCACGTGGCTGATGGGCGCCACCGTCTAGTTAGTTTGATCAAACAACTTAAAATCGCCGGGCGCAACATTAAAAATGAAACAGTGAAAGGGTATCTCATTAATCAAAAAGATATTGATAAACACGTAAAAACCATTGCTCAATTGAACGATGAAGAATATGAAAAAAGTTTAGTGCAAGAACGTCAATATGATATGTTTAACCATTTTTATCATGGGACACGTGATAAAAAATCATTTGATAAAATTCTTCACGATGGGTTTATAAGATCGAATAAAAATAGACATGAGCATAGACTATCTCCTTATGCAGGCGCGTACTATACAACTGATTTACGATACGCTATAGTGTATGCAATCGGTGGAGATTATAATGATACTGCATCTTTAACAGGAATGGGATACCTTTTTACAGTTCAACCCCACATGCCTACCGCGATTGTTGATGAAGATGTTATTGGTAGAAAATTACACAACTTATTAGTTGATGAAGAAGACATTGATACATTAACATATGAAGAGATAGAAGACATTAGAGATTTTTATGAAGATAAAAAAGATCAAATATTTGATATTGAACATAGCCCTAGTGATGACGGTGGATATGAACTAAGTCCATATGAAGAATGGGAAGCTGCTTATGAAGATATGTTCGCCGTTGTTGGGAAATATTTTTTGCAACACTATGACAATACTATTCTAAGAGAATTATGTGTAGATTCTAAAAACTTTGCAAATGAAGAAGTAGATATCATTGACGCCTTTGCTTTTCCAAGAAAAGAAGCAATGCACATAAAAACATATGCTGACTTAGCAAAATATAAGGTAGAAAAACTCAATGTTCAAGAATCTGAATCTAATATAACAATTAGTAAATTCGGATTTGACGATGTTATTGATAGTTTTCATGTCGCGTATGAATCATTTGGTGATACTATCGGTGGCATGTCATTTAGTGCCTTTGAAGAAATTATTCACAGTAAGATGCAGTCCAGTGATTTTCGAAGATATTCATATGTGATGAAAGATGGTGATAAAATTATTGGTGGTTTCTATATTGCGCCCACACCAATTCCATCACAATTATACGTTCAAGAACTAGAAGGATTACGCGGTTGCGAGGGTGTTTGCATATTTCTGCTACCAGAATACAGAGGAAGAGGACTTGGTAAAAAATTGCGTGATTGCCCAAAATTATTAAAAGAACAATTTGATTATATGTGGGGGATGCAGTTAGAGTCATTAAACAATTTACAGAATTGGATTGATTTTGGTGCAACGCACGTAGTAACACTACGAGGTGTTCATGTAACATATGCTTTATTGTAATTGATATAAATACTTACATCGATCAATGTAAAGGTAGATCAATATGAGTAAAACATTAGGTGCAACGGTTGGTATACCACCAAGGAATGTTAAGATTGATTTTAATGAGAACGCTATTCATAGCTATTACAACAACAATTTTTTCTTAACAACTTTCTGGAATGGGTTGGGTTCATTGTTTCCAGAGGGCGAACAATTTTTCGTTGATTCTGTTAAAAATTATCGTTCGCAAATCACAAATGAAAAATTACTTGCTGAGATTTCAGGTTTCATCGGCCAAGAGTCGATGCATTCTCGAGAACATAACAAGCTCAATACTCTCTTAAATGAGAATGGATATGACATAAAACCACTTGAGAAGCAACTTGCGTTCGCACTCAATGTTGGGAGAAAGCTACCTAAGAAATGGCAACTCGCCATCACAGTCTGCCTTGAACACTTCACGGCAATAATGGGTAAGCAGTTATTAGAAAAAAGTTATCACAACGGGATGATAACCGATGAATCATTTAAACGTCTTTGGTTGTGGCACGCGGGTGAGGAAGTGAATCACGCACCTGTAGCATTTGATGTTTATAAAGCTGTTGGTGGTTCAGCGAAAATGCGTAACGCGATAATGATACCAACATCAATTATTCTCTTTATTGTTCTCGTGTACGTAGTTGCTTTTATGCTACATAAGAAAAAACAATTATTCAAGCTTGATAATATTTTTGGAATCATTTTCCTATTTAATCTCTTTAAACCACTAAAGAATGAATTCATTGATTTCTTTAAAGCGGATTTTCATCCAAGCGATCACTTTACTCCAGCACTTACAGAAAAAGTTAAACAACATTATTTAGATATTAACGTGCCATATTAATAGAACAATGTGATTCTGTGAATGATATGATTATTTTTTATCATTCACAGGAATCACAAATGCTCTCACTTGTACAGCATGAAAGGTTATTCACCCACGAGCATGGGGATAACATTTATTGCGATGAAGTATGCTTACAAATTATAAGAAATACTTCCAAAAAAGAACTGATTGAACTATTACAGCAAAAACATCTGATCAAATCAACGTTTTTCAGCTTTAACGCCTTCAACGCTCTTGCATATATCGAAGTTGACCCAAAGCAGGTTGACGCGCTGCAAGAAGGCTCTTCATACGTCGATCCGTTTTATGACACAACTCACTATGGTATTTGCCCCATCGCGTTGATTTGTGATTCTATTGAACCATATGATAAACGTGTAAAATATGATCATTATCTGCTAGAAATGGCGCACGATCGCGAGTGGAAGCACCAAGATGAGCTAGTTGAGAAGCTAAAGAATAGTTACAGCGGCCACGAAGCCGCAACACTGTATGATTATCTCAGCAATGATTATCTACGACTTCACCTTGGTTTGGGTTATACAGGTATGTGTTACCCAAGTGATGGTCATGCAGGTATGACCATCGGGTTAATCGATATCGAAAATACTACTGATAAAATTTTGTGTTTTGTCCGAGAGTGGTATAACAAATGATGAATGCTGAATTTATTTCAACGATGGAAGCTTACTTGTGGTTATTTCTTCCAGGTAAGTTTTATTTTGAACAGAAGCATATTAGAAAAATTGAAATTAAAGAATTCACTAGCATAACTATTGCGGAGCTGGATGGTGTAGTGCGAAATCCAATAACTGACAGTGAAGTTGTACCCGTCATGATTATTGAAGTAACCGTTAGTAATGACTATGAAGAACGAGTAGAAACAATTTATTGTGATATGTCACCAAACATTAAGAGGATAGTAGGAAAATGGGAACAGAAAAATTAAAAGTTATCAATTTGTTCCGGGCGGCCCTGGATGCGGTAAGAGTACCACTCGTGCAATGTTATTCGGTTTGATGAAGCTCAACGGGAAGAATGTAGAAGAAGTAACCGAATACGCTAAAGACGTGACATGGGAAAAGAATTTTACATTATATTCTGATCAATTATTCGTCACGACTAATCAGAATCGTCGATTAGATAGATTGCGCAATCAAGTTGAGTGGGTTGTATCTGATAGTCCACTGCTATTATCAATACATTACGCAACTCCTGATTATCTACCTAAAACATTCAATAATCTAATTTATGAACTTTGGGATACTTACGATAATTACAACTTCTTCATTAAGCGCAACAAGCCATACGTTCGTATCGGTAGAAGTCAAACTGAAGATGAAGCGCGCGATATCGATGATAAGATCATTGAAATGCTAGATGCTAAGAACATGAATTACATAACGGTTGATGGTGGCATGGATGCTGCGCGATCTATATACGATCATCTTTTTAAGGAAAGCTAATGAGTCTTATAAACAAGAAATACCCATCAATTGAAAAGATGGAAACAGATACCCATATTTATTTTTGGGGTGATCAATCTCCTTTATCAAATTTTTATCAACCCATTAAAATTGCTTATGATGGTAATACCTTTACGTCATCTGAACAGTTTTATATGTATTACAAAGCATTATTCTTTGGTGATACTCATATAGCAGAGCGTATTCTTAAGACTGATAAACCGTATATGGCTAAACAACTTGGGCGCGAAGTATCAGGGTTTAATGAAACACTGTGGAATACTGTAAAAGAAGATATAATGTTCAACGCAGTGCTTATGAAGTTTACTCTCAATGAAGGTGTTAAACACTATCTGAAAAGCACGGGCAACAAAGTGCTTGTTGAAGCATCTCCATACGATAGAGTTTGGGGAATTGGTTTATACCCAACTGATCCACTAGTTCTAGATGAAAAGAATTGGCTAGGTGAAAATCTATTAGGTAAAGTGTTAATGGAAGTGCGCGATGTCCTCTTTAGATGATACATTAGATAATTATTATCCTAAACTAATATTCTTTAAAGTACCAATCAAATATCATGATACTCTAACTGAATACAAAGCTAAAAATATTTTAACAAAAACGAGTTGGGATTATCTATATCCAAGCGGTAGCTCAGCTCATTTTTCAACATATGATGATTATTGCATTTGGGCGAATGCCTTCTGCGAAGAAAAATACGTTGATTATATTGCAACAACGCATGAAATAAAAAAGATTCCTGTTGTTTCACTTGACGATGAAGAAGAACAAATACAATTAGCAAAAGAAAAAGGATGGGAATACATTTATGTCTGAAATTAAAACTCTTAATGAATATTCTACTTGGGCCAGAGAAAAATGGTTTGGGTCAGGGCCTGATGGATTTGGTGATCGTGATATCACTATTATGTCTTTAGGTTTGGCTGGAGAAACAGGCGAAGTTTTAGAAGTATTGAAGAAAGGTATCCGTGATGGTAACCTTGATATGATGAATCTAAAAAAAGAATTAGGTGATGTTCTATACTATTGGGTCATGCTCTGCACGACGTTCGGTTTTACCCCCGAAGAAGTCATGCAGGGTAATATTTCTAAATTAGAAGATCGTTCTAAACGAAATACTATGTCAGGTAGCGGTAATGACCGTTAATTATAGAACTACGATTATTTAACTTGGTTATAGTTCTTGAAACCAACAAATTTAGGCCAATTTTAGAAATCTCTCTAAAATTACTCGTAAAGTCTAAAAAACTCCAAGAGGAAAAAGAAGATGGTAAAAGTAACCGTTGTAGAAAAGAAGAAGATTACTTCTTTCTATACAATCATTTCACTTCTCACCGTAGTGCTCTCAATGAGTTTCTACAGCAACTATAAGCAGTTCATGGCAAATAAACAAGTCACTGATCAGCTTGCAAAACAGCAAATCATGATTGATGCTCTAACATTTGAGCGTGATAACATGTCTCTAATGCTTCTTTCTAAAGAAGAACGCATTTCGCGAATCGCAAAATATATCAAGAACGTTCGACCTGCGTTAACTGATGAAAAAGCTAAAATATTAGCGGAAGCTCATATAGATGCTGCCATCAAACACAAAGTCGCTATATCAATTGGTCTAGCCATCAATAAACAAGAAACGCATTTTGATTGTTCGCTAACGTCATACAACAATACATCGTACGGGTGTATGCAGATTAACTATAATGCTCAAAAAGAAGAACTGGGAATTAAATCTAAACAAGAGCTCTTTGACCCGGAAAAGAATATAGATTATGGTTACCAGGTTATAGCTAATAAGATCAAACAATCTAATGGTGATATTCGTCAAGCTCTCTGGCGTTATTATGGTTGGAAAAAAGAACAAACCTTCCACCTAACATACGCAGTACAGGTTTTAGAAAAAGCATTTAAAATTAAAGAAATTATCAGTTAACTAGTGTTAATATGCAATTCTCAATTTTTAATCAAACCATGGTGTACTAAAGATGTTTAAGGCAATTTTTGCTGGTGTTTTTGCTGTAGTCGGTCTCATTCTGCTTCTGATGTCGGCAACGATCGTTGGTCCGGGTGAGCGAGGTGTTGTTACACGACTGGGTGGATTTTGAGTTTATTGGATATCGAAATAACAAGCCAACTTGTTTCTACGCACCTTCACTCTACAAGTGATGAACTTATTAAATTTTTAAATGCTGATACTCGATTTACGAATGTTAAGAATGATAGCGATTTTAATGATGACTATTTGATATTTACAACAAAGCACTCAATTTTTTCTAACCCATATCATGGTCATCGTAGGGTCAATATTATTATTGACAGAGAAACATTACAGGCTGCGGCCTATGTTTTTGATGAAGGCGCTGATTGTCTCTGCGTATTGGGTAGTGTATCATTAGCTGACTATGAAGATGTGATTGAAAATATGTTAAGAAACGCAGGTGTAAATAAACACGCTAAAGATATATTGAAGAATTTTGAGTAATCTATGCTAGTAAAAAAATTACAAAAAAATAATAAAGGACGAGACATTGTTGTAGGTGATATTCACGGAATGTATAATCACCTACAACAAGCGCTAAAACTATTAGGATTTGACCCTGAACAAGGTGATCGTTTAATATCAGTTGGAGACCTAATTGACCGAGGGAATAAAAATCTAGAGTGTTTAAGTCTATTAGATGAAGAATGGTTTCATATGGTCATTGGGAACCATGAGCAATTTGCTCTATATTCCGGTTTATATTTAGATGATCTTGGAAATTTCATGCGCGGTTCTGATATCGTTTCCGCACAGATGTATCTCACGTGGATGGGTAACGGCGGCCGGGTGGATACACAAGTTAGATTTAGAACAAAAACAAAAATTTCTAATTTATATAAAGTTGTTAGAGAATGAGCCTTATGTTCTTTGTGTGGGGGAAGGTGCTGATCGTTACAACGTTGTTCACGCCGAGCTAAGCCTTCCAGCATTTAGTATTTCAGATGAGTTTTTAGATAAGATTTCTACTACGGGGAAATACTCAGGACCTCATAATCTTGATTATTTTCTCGATCGTGCATGTTGGGGCAGAAGTTTAATTCAACAGTATCGAGCTAAAGCTTATACTAACGATACGTACTTAGCTGAGAAAGCCGATCGATCAATAACGTATTGTGGGCATTCTGTAGTATTACATCCAGTGAAGACTGGTAATCACATTTATTTAGATGGTGGTATCTGTTTCTTTGATACAATGGTAAACAAGTTGTTCATAGCTGACGCAACGAATAAAGTAATGTATAGTTACACTGGACCTAAGATGTCTTTAGAAGAAATTGATTTTAATTTTGACAGGGTTATCAAATGCTGAATTACCTTTGGATTTGCTTACTCCCTATTATCATTTTGTTTATCGCGAAATGGCGTTATAGTGGTCACCGTGTCAATTACATTCAGGAGATTACGTGGAAAGAGTTTGGTCTTTCTTTAGTGGCGATATTGGCGATCACTGGGATGGTCTATGCCTCAGGTTCATATTATGCTCTACATGACACAGCGATCATTAACGGTGAAGTAACTAGTAAGTATAAAGATCGAGTGCACTGCCGCCACTCGTATCCTTGCCGCTGTAGGACGGTTCGTTCAGGTAAAACTACTAGCACTCATTGTGACACCTGCTATAGGCACCTATTCGATAATGATTGGGTTGTTAAAAGCAATGTTGGTCAACTTAGAATTAATACCATTGATAGCCAAGGGTTAATCGAGCCACCTCGCTGGACCAGCGTTGTGATTGGAGAACCATTTGCTACAACTGAGTCATATGTCAATTATATTAAGGCTGCGCCCAATTCGCTATTACACTATAGCCATGAAAAATTACACGCTGAGTTAGTGCCCGATTATCCAGATCGCATTTTCGATTACTATAGAATAAGTCGCGTTATCCAAATTGGTACTAACGTTAAACTTATTCAGAAATACGATGAACACATCTCTAATGCCTTGAAAAAGTTGGGACCTCAGAAGCAAGCGAATATCGTTCTAGTTTTTACAAATAAAACACGTATGATGGCTCACACCATACGCAATAAGTGGGTGGGGGCTAAAAAGAATGACGTGCTAGTGATCATTGGAACTAAGGATAACACTACGATCGATTGGGTTGAAAGTTTTGCGTGGTCAACAAAACCTGCAGTGAACAACCGAATTCGTGATGATTTGCTCGAACTTAAGAGTTTAGAAAATCCCGAAGCTGTTATTAATGTTATTGCTAACGATATTGCTAAACATTATATCAGGCGACCAATGTCAGATTTTGAATATTTAAAAAATGAAATTACTCCGCCATTATGGGTTATCATTTTAAGTATCATCACGGCCTTTGGAACTTCAATTGGTATGATTCGTTTTTCAACAAAAAACCATATCTAACAGGAATCTAATAGATGCTACTGTATACATTTTTTAAGATTAATGCAAAGGTAAATGATGTATTATCTACCTTTGATGGTATGTTGATTTATATTTTTGCAATATCAATCTACAATTTAATTTCACGTTAATTTTTTGGAGTTTTGAATAATGAGTAAGACCGCAATTGGATTTATCACATTTTTTGGTATTGCCGCACTTCTAGTAGTAATGCTGGGTATGACATACTTCAAATATGCAAATATGAAGGCTGGATTTGAAACAAGCATTGAAAGCAAGAAGGACAGTACTGAAAACGCTCTCGCATCATTTAGCAGTAAAGCTAAAGATATTTTAAGTGCGGCTAAAATCGGTATCGACGCGCAAACTAAGATTATCGAACGTGCTAATCAGGCACGTTACGGCGGAGAAGGTAGTAAGGCGGTTGTTCAGTTCATCACCGAACAAAATCTAGCGATTCCATCTGAATATATTACTAAGCTTCAGGTTGTTATCGACGATGGTCGTGAAGAATTTAAGCAGGGTCAAGATGAATTACTTGATCAGTGCCGCGCATATAAGCTACAGCTGAAGCAACCATGGTCAGGCTTTTGGTTGAACCTTGCTGGTGCACCATCCGCTGATTTCGATATGACATACAACTGTGATATTGTTAGCAACTCATATGCTGCCGATGCGATGAAGACTAAGCGCGCCGAAGCACTAGACCTTAGCCTTTAAACATGAGTGGTTCAATCGGAAGGGGTAGTAAACGTAAATCCGTTAGGCGATATTCTCATCGCCTAACGGATTACTTTGAGTTTGGCGAACTATTCGCACCGTTTGGACGACTGAGCTATATGTCTCACCAGCTCAGTTATAACTGCAATATGAAACGTATGCAAAGAAGCTGCTCACATATCTCTCAAGCAGGGTTTCCGCCCGAGCAGAAAAGTTATATGTTAGAGGAGTATTATAATAAACAGGATAATAGGAATAAACAGATGACAGAATCAGGTATCGTTCTTAATTTAGATAATACGCGTTTGGGCGATCCTTACTCACAAACGATCATCAACGCGTATCACCGCCCCGGTGTAAATATTTTTGATCACTACGATTTCATTGGTGATTGTGTTTTTTCAAACGTTTTTACAAAATTTGTTGAATTTAGTGAAGCTAATTTTGGACGAAAGGTTCTTGATCAACTTTGCTCTAATGATCGTTTTTTTATCCGTCTAAGAAAGCCCTATATCACCAACGACAGTGAAGATTTGGTCATTATCGTGCAAAATGATGACAGTAACAACGCTGATACTAATGCTCGCGCCAAAGATTTTTCCCATTATCAGATTTTTGTTTTTGGTACATTTATTGACACGATTAAGTTTCGCAACTTCGTTCAAACGATAACGTTTAACAAAAATGCGTCATATTTCTCAGTCGAATCTTATCACTATCATAAGAATAATGATGACGTTCTTTTCAATACCATTCATATTGGCAAGAAGAAATATGACAACATCATTGATAATATTCACCCACGTGTGAATATTCCACAACTTATTACGTCATATCTAGGGAGTTCAGAAAATATTTTGATTCTCTTTGGTGAACCTGGAACAGGCAAGACGACATTGATCAAGCAGATTATGCTCGAATATGCTAAAAATTCAAAACATAATCCAAGTATTATCTATACCAAAGATACTGACGTATTGCGAAAAGATATGTTTTGGAATATGATTCTTGAGCGTGAACCTGATATTCTGATTCTTGACGATTTTGACAAAGAATTAGAAAATCGTGAAAATGATAAGCACGATGAAAATTCAATTGTTAATAAGATTCTATCTGTTAGTGATGGTTTATTTCATTCACGTACTAAGATAGTCATCACTACGAATATGAAGCATACTGATATTGATCCCGCGATCATTCGCCCAGGACGCTGCTTTGATATTATTCAGATTCCCGCGCTAAGTCGCGATGAGGCTCTTGATATTTGGCTCAATACCTTAAATCAGAATGCTGAAGATTTTGAAGAATCATTCCATGATATGGATGTTATCAAGCAAGCGTATCTAATGAGTGAATACGACAAATATCGTTTTGCAAATAAAAACTATCTTAGTGATGCAACAATTTCTGTGCGTAACGGTTATGTTGGTCGTAAGAAGTCATTTGGTTTTGCACCTTGAGGTTTAAGATGAACGCTAAAGTAATTTATGCCCCCAAATATGAAGTCGCTCGTGGTGATGGCGTCAAGTGTAAGTTTTTCCTTGCTGGCTCTATCGAACAAGGAAAAGCTGAAGAATGGCAACAGGAAGTTATTGATCTATTAAGAGAAAAAAATGTTATCATCTACAACCCGCGCCGTTTAGATTGGAATGATAAGCTAGAGCAAGATAAAGATAATGCAAATTTTTACGAGCAAGTTAATTGGGAACTTGATCATATTGAAAAAGCTGATATCGTTCTAATGTATTTTGACCCAGCAAGTAAATCACCAATTAGCCTGCTCGAGCTTGGCATTCTAACAGCGTATCCCAATAAGCTGTTGGTTTGCTGCCCACAGGGATTTTGGCGCAAAGGAAACATTGATATCGTTTGCCAACGCTACAATATTAAAATGACTGAATCTAAGGCTGAATTTTTAAAGAAAATTCAAGAAATTGATTTTGCTAAAAAGAGGTTGAACATCTAATGATCGCATTAAAAGATAAATGCTATAAGTGTGACAAAGCACCATATTGCTATTTTACTGACAATAATGGTTTAACTCACCGCCGAGAGTGTGAAGCTGGAAATGGCGTTCACTATTCAGAACTACCAGCTGAAAAAATTGATATAGTATTAAACAAATATTTTCATAACCTAATACAAACACATAATATAGCAACCAGCGCGGTTAATATCATCCAAACATCAAATAATAAGCTAAATGTTATGTTGCAAACATTAGGTTCCAATTAAAGAAGACTGAGCTATGAAAAAATTATTTATCGATGATCTTCGCACCATCTGTGATGTCTATCATTGCTCCGAAACAAATGATTTTGACATAGCTAGAGATTTCACCTCTGCGATTGAGTATATGCAACGTAATGGTTGTCCTAAGTTTATTTCGTTTGATCATGATTTGGGCTTAGAGTGTGATTCTAACGGGGTCGAGTTAAGTGGCTTTGCAGTAGTTAAGTGGATGGTTGAAAAAGACCTGGATAGTAATGGAACCTTCATTCCAGCTGGGTTCACTTATTATGTTCATTCAGCTAATCCGCAAGGGAAGGAAAATATACGTAGCTTATTAGATAACTATTTGAGGTTTAGAGATGGGAACCGAGATTGAAAGAAAGTTTCTTGTTAACGAATGTGAAGTTCTTAAATTACTAAAAGATTATGATGAAAAAAATACTAAACAATTACGTCAAGGATATCTGAATACCGATCCTGACCGAACTGTTCGTATTAGACTAGAAACTACTGTCGATAGTGGATTTGGCGTTCTTTGCATTAAAGGCCGCCCTGATTCACAATTAGCACGTGCTGAATATGAATATCCAATTTCGCAAGATGACGCAATAAATCTTTTACGTATGTGTGAAAGTTCGATTGTTGAAAAAACTCGATATTACGTGATGGTAAATGATAAGTTGTGGGAGCTTGACATTTACTTTGGGGATAATGAAGGTTTAATCACAGCCGAGGTTGAACTCAATTACTATGATGAAGAGGTCATTTTACCAACATGGGTTCGCCAAGAGATTACATATGACACACGCTATGCAAATTCCAATTTGTCTTACGCCCCATTTAAACTCTTTAACGCTTTTGCAAATGCCCCATTATGAGTGAAACACGTGTAGTGAATTTGAGAAATTCTCCATACGATATATACATCGGCCGCCGGATCAATCTGGCGGTAATCCTTTTTCGCACCTAAGCGATTCAAAAGCTGAATTCATCGTTGCTTCTCGTGAAGAAGCAATATCGCGTTATAAAGAGTGGATTCTCACTCAACCAGAATTATTAGCACAATTACCAACGCTGACCGGGAAACGTTTAGGGTGTTATTGTAAACCACTTTCCTGCCACGGTGATGTGCTTATTTCATTATTACAAGAACAACATTTTTTCATATTTGATTAGGAGAAAGATATGTCACAAGAAGCACCATTAGCAATAACCTCGGTAACGCTGGGTTCACGTGTTTTAATTAAAGTTCGTAACTCTTATCAATCGATATTTAGCTCAACCGCAAATAATCCATTACATGAAGCTATTGTGTTAGAATTTAGCGCAAATAAGATTTATGTTAAGTTACGTTATAATAATTCAAATCTACAGACCGGTTGGGAAGAAGTAAAAAATATAATCTTATGCGATGTATTAAATCAACAAATTGATTTAGCAAAATCTGATGTTATTAAAGATTTCTTAGAGAAAGAGCAGAGTAAGAAGAATGACCCAGTTAAACCCATCTTCTCTCCAGACTGGTTCGGGCCGGGCTACCCACCTGACTATAATAAATATTTCCTCAAGAATGATTATAACTTCAATAATATTAAAATTAGGAATGGAGACGCTGAATGAGTGTTATTAATGTTGAAACTTTTGAACAGCTTGAAAACGCTGTAAACACTGCGAATGATTATGTTGTTATAGATTTTTATGCAACTTGGTGCGGTCCCTGTAAGATGATGGCTCCAATTTTTGAAAGTGTTTCTGAAAGTGTTGAAGATGTTACTTTTGTTAAATGTCTGGTAGATGACATGACTCAATTTCGAGATTTAAGTAACATCCCAGCTCTCGCAGGCGTTCAAGTGAGATCAATACCTTATTTTGTTATGATTTCTAAAGAAAATTCTGATGTTTTATTTTCTAAAAATGGAACTATGAACGCGTCAACTTTAGAAAATCTTATAGAGAGTTCAAAGTAACATGTGATATGATGATTTATATAGTTGGAGAAAAATCATCATGTTGAATAAAGCTATAGCACTTGCTGCACAATTACATATTAATCAATTTGACAAGTCAGGGAAGTGCTATATTCTACACCCTCTCCGAGTTATGCAAAAACTGCAGTATACTAATGATGAGGAACTTCTTTGCATTGCGGTTCTCCATGATTGTATGGAAGATCAAGGTCTAACGCGTGAAAAAATGCAAGAGCTCGGATTTAGTGAAAGAGTTATCGTTGGCGTTGAACTTGTTAGCAATCTTGATAATCTTTCATACGATGATTTCATTGATCGCATGCGTGGTAACCTGGATGCGCTACTTGTTAAACGCGAAGATATTAGGCATAACTCCGATCTTACTCGTTTGAAAGGCGTTAGACCTAAAGATTTTGCTCGCATGGAAAAATATCAGCGTGCTTTCATCAAGGTTGAACAGTATATTATGGAGCTACTTGCTGAATGAGTGATAATGCTCTATATACTCTTTATATTGAGAGTAATTTATCTGAATTAGATTTTGAAAATCTAATGGATGAGATCGATATCACTGATTCATTTGGTTATCAAATTCAGCTTACAGATGAATCATTAGTAAAAAAATTAAAAGCTTATGGTATAATTAAGCCCGGAAAGAAAGGTTACGTCAAAGCCGAAAATTTTCAAAAGTTGTATGATCAACATCAAGGTGCAAAAAATGACAGATGATCCTTATGAAAGTTTAACCTCAGCCGAGATTTCAAAGCTAGTAGGATATGATCAGCGACTGATAAAAAATTATCCGACATTAGCTGAGGTTAAACTTTCAACACGTGTAGATCGTTGTCGTTGGAATCGTTATTTAATCAGTCCTTCTACCAAAGAAGAACATGATGTTTTATCAACAATTATTGAAATGGGATTTTAATTATGGGATTTTTTATTTTTATACTTAGTATTGCTTTCGCAATTCTAATCTTTGCCACCCGTTCTCCTGAACGTCGTTCTAATGCTACAACGTTTGGAGACATTTGTTTATTTTTGGCTATCGTTTTCTTAGGGCAACTGTTCCCATTTATTATGGGTATCATCGTCATTGCCATTTATACTCGCTTGCTAATCGCGGGTAAAGAGTGGTAATCTAAATCAACTTTCACCGGGTAAAATTATGGACCTCATATTAAGCATTTGGGTGTTGCATAAAGATTTCGTTCATGAATATTATTTTACTAGCTGGATTACGATATGTCTATTACTTATTTTTGGTCTTAGCGTAGCTGTTGCTGTTAATACTGATAATAATGAATCTCTATACGATGATTGCGATGTTCTTGGAATGCTCGGTGGAGCTTGCGGTGTATTACTGATCATGTGGTGGGCTCTTTTACCGATCGCTATTGTTATATTAACATTCTATGGAACGGTATTTATGTGTTGCTGGATAGCATCAAACTTGGTGTTATTTATACAAAATTCATCTGGTAGGCAGCTTAAAATCTTTAGAAAAAAGATGAACCTAAATAAACACATGATATCCCAATCATAAATAAAACAAATTACAAAGAGGAAATTATATGTTTGAAAATCGGAATTGTTGTTGTTAACACAACAGATGCAGAAAATGCAGTAAAGCGAATGATCGCAAAGTATATGACTATACAAGATATTAATGTCAGAGAGCGTGAGCTTCAGCGTGCGCACCATTGGCTTAAAGGTATACAACTCCATTCACACGATAAGATACAGTTGTCAATGGATTCTATTATTATCGCTAACATCAATCCCCTTCAGGAGAAGAAGGATTTTTTAGCGGAGAAAAACTAACGGGTATTTTATGTCAGAGAATAACTATCGCTTCTACTCTTTTGCTAATATGTATCTTTCGAGCATTCAAAAGGGTATTCAAACAGCGCACGCAGTGAGTGAGATGTATGACACTTATCGTGCTGGTGATAAAATAAGTCCTACTTTTGTTAAAGCGAAGGAGGTGCTTGACGAGTGGGCCAATAGCGATAAGACCATTATCGTTCTGGACGGTGGTAATTCACGCACTTTGAGCGAGTTATACAACAACCTTCGCTGTGTGGTTGACACGTATAAGTTTGGCTACCCGGTTGTTGCTTTTTATGAAGATGAACAATCTTTAAATGGTGCGCTTACCGCAGTAGGGATTATCTTACCTGAAAGCGTTTATTCTCGTAATTCAGAAATTGAAGTGAATCCTAATACAGGTGAGCTAACCCATGCGCTTGAGCACACATCCCCTGCAGGTACGTTCGATATCAACAAGCTTATCTGTCGTTTTAGGCTAGCTAACTGATGATCCCGCAAAATATTGGAATGTTCAGATTAATGAAGGATGCCGTCTTAGACCCATCCTTCGCTGATCAAGTCTTATTCATTATGTCACATATGATTATAATTGGGTGCGCATTAAAACCCGAGCATAATGCCTTTGAATATACTGCGATCTCAAGGTTATTTGACGTAATTGATGAGGGTTCGGCGATTCCTTATTATGTGTTAGACATCGATACTACTAATGAACCTAATCTAATCGCGCATAAAATAACATGAAAAAATATTATGTGAGCTTACTCCGCCACCAAAATGTTTTAATAGAAGCGTGTTGCGAGTTATCCGAACGTGATGTTCAGAATTTTATTGATAAATTAAACATCTATTCAACTGACGCAATGTCAGATTATATCTTACCTATCAGCCCTGCTATACCTGATTATTTTGAAATTGATAAAATTGATTTATCTAAATTTACTCACGTGTATTCAATCAATTCTAAATCTTTAGAAGAGCTTGATTTTTAATTGCCGTTTCGGCTTTACGAGAAAGAAAGATCGCTGCTATGCGTGAAGAGACTTCTTTAGAAGAGCAAACTTTTAGAAATTCTCTAAATAAAAATATTTAGAAATAGCCCATATTTCACATGATATAGTAGCATCATAACAGTAATCGGTGATTATTATGAAAATCTATATTGTTGGTGGCTCTAATCGTGACGCATTGATGGGCAGGCCATCGCAAGACACCGACTATCTTATTGTTGGCGCGAAACAAGCCGATATTGAGAAGCTTTTAGCTGATGGATATAAGCAAGTTGGCGTCGATTTCCCTGTGTTCCTCCACCCAAAAACTGGTGATGAATACGCGTTGGCTCGCATTGAGCGAAAAGTTGGTGTTGGTTACACCGGATTTGAATGTGAAACTGAGGGTGTCACCCTTGAGATGGACCTCGCTCGAAGAGACCTCACAATTAACGCGATTGCATACGACCCTCAAGAAGGGAAGTACTATGATCCATACAATGGTTCATTAGATATTGATCGCAAAATCATCAGGCATGTATCTGATGCTTTCAAAGAAGACCCAGTTCGTGTTCTGCGTGTTGCTCGCTTTGCTGCCCGTTATTCAGATTTTACAGTTCATGAATCAACACTTACGTTGATGAAAGATATGGTTGCATCTGGAGAATTGGATTCACTCACAAAAGAGCGAGTTCACGCTGAAGTTATGAAAGCTCTTAGCGAAAGCAAACACTTTCGTTTCTTTGATGTACTTCATCAAATTGGCGCTCTTAAAACATTGTTCGGGAATGTGCTTGATTGGTATCAGCCTGGTAAAATACGCTTTAATATAAATCTTCATGACGCTGATATGCTTTACGCATATTATTTTCATAACGCAACTGAGAATGAGCTCAGAAAATTTTCGGCAACATCAGAGCAAATGCATCTTATTGAGAAAGTTCAAAAGATTAGAGCTTTCGTAAAAAACGATATGCGAACCATGAAGCATGTAAAATCACCGGCTGAAATACTACAATTCTTGAGCAGCGTTAATGCCTTCAGAAATTGGCCAGAGTTTCATGACGCTATTTACGTTGCGTGTCATGTAACCGGAAACATCGAACTGAATTTGCTGTCAACAGCTCACATTGATCATTATGCTCTCTGCTTTATGTTTGTGATGGATGATTGTGTTAAAGCTGTTAATAGTATCGATAATTATACGCTTCTGAAAGATGTTCCTACACAAAAGATTAAAGATATTGTTCACGCTGAAAAGATTAAAATGATTAGCCGCGTTCTCGCAGAGGCATACGCAGGTTACTAGAGAGAATTTAATGACAAAAAAATTTACAGAATATTTTCAAAAATATAAGTTAACACCTCGTCCTCAGCAGACTGAGGTGTTAACACTCTTAGAAAAAGAGTGGGACAATTACGATTACTTCTTCCTAAATTGCCCGGTCCGGTGTAGGGAAAACTCATATTGCTTTAGCGATATCACAGCTTGTCAATAGATCATACATTCTAACATCGACTCTTCAATTACAAGATCAATACGAAACAACCAACGCTCAGGTGATAAGCCTTAAAGGCCGCAGTAATTACGCGTGCGGCGTTGATAATCGTTTCACTGCTGATGCGGCTCCCTGTATGGCATACCCACAGTTGATGCAAGACTGCAAGGTAAAAAAGTGTTGCCCATACTTCAATCAAAAAGATAAAGCGTTAAGCTCCCACATGATGATTACTAATTATCTCTTCTTTTTGTATTCAACACATTGTGGATTCGCACAAGATGTTGACGCTGAAAATCCATGGCAACAACGTGAAGCTGTAATAATGGACGAGTGTCACAACCTTGAATCACACCTTATTTCATTTGCGGAAATCAATTTAAGCATATCTGAACTTTACGATAAGTATGACCTTCCAGTAAAAAATCACGCTTTCACACATGATACGGCTCTTAACGATATCGTGCTTGAGGATATATTCGATATGGTGAAAGCGAAAGTTGATGAAATTGATGCGGAACTAACGCAAGAATTCCAAGTACGTGGAGGCTTAAGCGGTGTTGATTGGGCTAAAGCTTTTAGCGGCACTGTTGCTGATAAAATAAAACGTTTGAACGCCAGAAAATATAAGCTTGATAAAATTTTACAGCCACTTAAGATGTTCTACGATTCTCAAAAAGAGTGGTGGATTATTCATCCTAACCCAGAAGAAAACACCATTGTTCTAACACCATTAAAAGCTGACTTTCTATTTCACAAGCACATAGCTCCCATGGCTAAGAAGTTTGTTTTTATGTCAGCAACACTAGGTGATAAAGATACATTTATGAAAGAATTGGGACTTGACCCTAAGCGTGTGCTATGCGTTGAGACTGATACGCCATTCCCAGCCGAATTATCTCCTGTGATCATAGCACCTCGCTTAAAGATGGGATATAAAGATATTGATCAAACTATCCCTGAAGCGGTTAAACTCATTGAGAACATTCTTAATGAACACACTGATGAAAAGGGCATCATCCATTGCGGGACATATAAAATTCAAAATGAAATTTTAAATCGAATTGATCCTATAATAAGAAAGCGTTTGATTTGTCGTGATATGACGCCTAACGTAAAATTACGAAATGAGCAATTACTGTCAATTCATGAAAGTGTTGATGAGCCAACTGTATTACTTAGCCCAAGCCTAATGGAAGGGACCGACTTATACGATGACTTATCACGATTTCAAATAATTATGAAACTACCGTGGGCTTCATTGGGTGATATTCGTGTTAAGAAGAAAAGTGAGTTGTCAAGTGATTGGTATCCTAATAGTATGTGGAATAAAGTACTACAAGCTTCTGGTCGTTCTACGCGTCATGAAACAGATCATTCAGTCACTTATATAGTAGATGCCGCATTTCCATTCTTTTCTAGTAGATGGAAAAATAGATTTCCAAAATGGTTCACTGATCGTATAGTAAAACTTTAAGAGAAATAATAGAAATACAGTATAATAAATAATGTACAATTGAAAAATTGTAACTCATTGTAAGAGAGTGAGTTGGATAAAACTACACAGATTAAGAAGGAGAAAATTCATGGATCAACTTCCAGATATTCTAAAACTTGACCTATCAGGTAATCCAACTGACTGGATCAAGTATGATGCCGCCGCATATTACTACGCTAAAGACCTCGTTGTTTGGGACCTGGGTGAAGATGACATCTTGCTCAGAGGTGGTATCTCACAGGCGACGGGTGTTCAATCTAAACTAAACATCAAACCGATCATTTGCGTTCGCGGTGATGGTATGGGTAAGCGTTTCAATTCAAGACCTCGTTTGACGAAAAAATCATTGTTCGCTCGTGATCGCCACATCTGCGCATATTGCGGCGGAAAGTTTTCTACAGATAACTTACAGATGGAGCACGTAATTCCAGTTTCAAAATCTGGCCCAACTATTTGGGAAAACATGGTTACCGCTTGCGGACGCTGCAACAATCGCAAAGCTGATAGAACACCAGAAGAAGCTGGTATGGAATTGATTTATGTGCCTTACGCACCATCTCGTATTGAGCATCTAATCTTCATGAATAGAAACATTCTTGCTTGTCAGATGGATTTTTTAGAGAAGATGCTTCCAAATAAAAGTAAATTAATCACCATGTTTAAACTTGAAACTGAATTACAAGCTCAGCGAAATATCGGTAATTAATTTGTAACCTTTTAGAGGTCCATTTTTAATTACTCTATTTCCATAATATGATGAGTATAAGGTTTTAATAAGAAGGAACGATAAGATGCAGATTACACCAACAACAATAGAAACAGTGACAGGTAAGCTTGTTGATTTGCTAAATCCTGATCCAAACCAGATTTGTATTGAAGACATCGCTTGGGCGCTCAGCCGCATGCCAAGATTTACCGGTCACTCAATTTCACGTATACCATATAGCGTTGCACAGCACAGTGTTTTCGTTGCGACTCGTGTTGCGCAATTCACAAATGATAATCAACTAATTCTTAAAGCTCTCCTTCATGACGCATCAGAAATTTATACATCTGATATTCCAAGTCCTGTTAAAAAGCTCCCAGGTTTTTATCCCATACTCAGAGAATTAGAAGCTCGAATTTATGAAGCAATGTTTATCGCTTTCAATATTTCTCACGTAACAGAAGAAGAAAAGAAAATTATTAAAGAAGCTGATATGTATTCACAAAAATTAGAAGCGCACGCGTACATGGTTAGTCGTGGACTTAATTGGGATAATCTCCCAAACGTTTCTATCATTGAACTTCAGAACTTCGAAGAACCTCAAACAAATATAGAAGCATATGAAAATTTTCTAAAAATGTTTCACAAACTAACAAATGATAAATTTAAATGTCCAACTAAAATGGGTTGATGGTTATTTTTTAGCCATTATGTTAATCAGGTCTGTATAACAATATAGCGTTACTGTAGTGTTCCGGCATATTGTATCTAACCAACCTAGAATCACCCAGGGTGATTTACATATCAAAACTTGATAGACCTTATGGACTACATGTTAAATCATCATCAGACAACACTCTAGATGGGTCATTTTTTAACCAACCAGTATAACAATGGTTAAAAAATGACCTATTTGACCATTTTTTGACCAATATGGTTAAAAAAAGACCTACTTGACCATAAAATAGCCTAGGTATAACAATAAATGACCACTTTTTGGTCATATAGACAACTTCGGTAAAAATTTTGTTTATTTGGTTATAAAACAACCCATTTGCTATATACACCTCTTTAGATGATTGATATATTGCTCTCACCCCGCGGTTATTATGGTTGATTGTTTTATAACCACATAGAATCACCGGTGAGATGGATTAACAATAATCATAAAGGACACCGAAGAATGTTTATTCCCTCCTTCGTTTCTATCTCATAATTCTCTAGTTAGAACGCTAAAAGCTTTTTAAGGTTCCTACGTACGCTGGCGGCTTTTTTGTTTCCAGTGTTCGTGAAAACCCTACTATAGTTTTTAGCACTATAATGCTGCCTGGTGAAAGCCCAGCAATTTAGAAATTATTAAGTTTCTAAATCGGTGGACTTTTGTCCCTAATAAATGAGGACTGTTTCTAAAACAATTAAATCGAAAATTATAGAACATCATAATTTTGATTTAGTTAGTATGGTCCTCATGGTGGTTAAACAAAACCACTAAACCAAACAAACCAACATTCCTTATATAGGAAGGAGTTTTAAAATGAAGGCAACTGCAAACATCGTCATCAGCGGTAATACCTTTGCCGTGAACACCATCAACCAGGAAGTTCTGGAAAAGTTCTCCGGTCCTGAACTGGTTGATGCCTACAACCAGCTGGCTGAAAAGGTTATCAAGAAGTTTGATTCAAAGCAGATTGGCATGCAGCGCATCCTCAAGCTTCTGAATGCTTCCGCCGAAGAACATGTTGCCGAAGTACAGCAGGCTACTGAATCTGTGGCTGAACCGGTTCAGGAACCTATCGTCGAAACACCAGCACCCGCACGTCGTGGTCGTCCAAAGGCTGGTGAAACTCGTGCGCCAAAGCTGGTGAAGGACAAGAAGATTTCCAAGGAAGCACGTTTGGTCCACCTCTTCATCAAAAATCCCAACGTTGAAATCTCTCGTGGTCGCATCAAGTCGGTTATTGAAGGTATCGCTGAAGGTCCTGAACTGGATGCCATCAAGAAGTCCAGCTACGCATGTTACATGTCATTCCTTCGTAACCCGGACTGCGGCTTCGGCATGCAGATCGTCAAGGGGGAAAACGGTGGCCTGGTTTACAATCCGGAAAAGAACAAGCCGAACTGGCCTGACCGTAAGGATCATGTCATGAAGCTGGTTAAGCTGGTTGACGACCACCTCTCCAAGCAGTAATATGACGTCATGGTGATGATAGAAGCATTTCTATCATCACCTAACTGATCAACTCATATTCAGGATAACCGTCATGCTTGCTACTATCTGTATATCCAATACTGAAAAGAATCGCAACGGTGATTCTTACTGGAAAAAACTGGTAGAAGTTCGGCAGCAGCCGCAAGTTGAATATCGTTTAATCTAATAGAGATTATTAAAATGCCAAGAGAACCTCCCAAGAAATAATTTATTTTTATTTTTAAGATTTAATAAGATAAAGTTAACATTGCAAATGTTAGGGTGAATATCATGGGTTTCAAGGTTCGCGCAACAGGTGTTTCTCCAATAGTTGCTATCATTGCGGTTCTTATTGCCATCGGTGTTGTCTGCGCAATGTCCTATTGGACTGATAGTAATATTGAATGGTTGATCCTGACCTTCGCCGACAAAGTCGTTGATGTACCGTTCTGGCTGTCAGTCATTCTGACTCTCGTCCTAAACGCCGCGGCGCTGGCTTTCAACATTATTGTTGAAATCTTGAAATACGTGATGTGAACCGCAAGGTTTTTCTTAAATTTTAACAGGAGAATAGTCATGGCTATGGCTTAATCTAAAATTTAAATATTCAGGTATACTAAAATGATAAGCATAAGGACCAATATTTAGTTGGTCCTTATGCTTTCTGGTGTATGATAAATAAACATAATGCTATCAATAGGAGGTATTGAGCATGTCTAAACAGTACGACAAGATTCTTTTCATCTGCCGAGTTCAACCGGCGCACACCGGTCACTTCGCGGTGATCAAACAGGCTCTTCAGCAAACCAACAATCTAATCATCTGTATTGGAAGCGCAAATTCCGCAAGAAACATCACCAATCCATTCACATATGAAGAACGTGTTGATATGCTAAAAGCGGGTCTTTCTGATGCTGAGCTCCAAAATATCACGTTTAAGCCGCAGAGTGATTATCCGTACAATATGGATATGTGGACCGCTAATATCATCGAACATTCTGGTCAAAAACCTGACGAAACCGTCGCTGTAATCTCTTCTGATAAGGACGGTGATGATCGTCTACGCAAGGAATGGTTCCCTTTTTGGGATCATATTACTGTGAAGACTGAAGGGTATCTGAACGCGACAGACATTCGTAAAATTTTGTTCTCTGATAAATCCGTGCTTGAGAATGAAGGTGAAAAGCTGGATAATATGCGCGGCTTCCTGCGTATACTAATGTCAAATTCTGTCATTGAAAAAATGATTGATATTCTAGTTTCAACGTATGACGATATTCTTGAATATAACATTTATGAGTATCTTCTACAGGAATGGGAAACGGCGCGAATTCGTAAAGAACCCTATGAGTATGCTATCGCTAATGGAACTATCCCTTACAATGTTCAACATAACACGGTCGATAACGTTGTTGTTTGTGCCGGGCATGTTCTTGTAGTTCGCCGAAAGAAATTTCCTGGGAAAAATCTCTGGGCAATCCCGGGTGGATTTTTGGAAGCAGATGAAACGACCCTTGAAGGCGCTCTCCGCGAACTTCAGGAAGAAACTAAAATTGATTTCCCACCTAAGAAACTTCCACTGCACATCGTTGGTGAAAAAGTTTTTGATCACCCTAAACGTTCACAGGTTGGTCGATTGATTACACACGCATTTTTCTATCAACTTCCTCCTCAAACGGTGGACGCAAATGGTAAGAAAATTCGTGCTGATGGGGGCAGACCTATTATTCACCGCCCAAGCATCGAAGGCGCTGATGATGTTGACAAGGCTGTATGGATGCCTATCAAGGAATTCCTAAGCCTCGAACGTTATATTCATGACGATCACAAACACATCGTTGAATATTTCATTAATAAACCAGGATCACTTGGTTTCTACAAGTGAAGGAATAAATATATGAAACTACAAATGCAATATGATTTTGATGAAGGTTCGATTCAGGAACTCGAAAAAGTTCCCGATGATGATCATCTTTTTCATGAGCGAAGGAAAAATCTTCATGCAGATACTGAAGCAGAAATTACAACGACTGATTGAGCGGTGGTAACGCTGTAAAAGATGTTGTTAGAATAAATCAACTTAACGTTGAAGCAACAATAAAAGACATTAATGAGCGCTTACTTAAGAAATTAAGTGGCGCTCATTATGCTATCTTGGGATCAGCTGGTAAAAAGAATCCTGATAAGAATGGCGAATTAGAAGGTTCTAGTGGTGATATAGATATGGCTGTTCAGAACGTTGATAGAGCCGTAATCGAAAGTATCTGCAATGACTTAAAATACACGGTTAGATATTTACCCGGTTTAGATATATGTTCTATCAGATGGCCAATCACGAATACTGACACCTTACAAGAAAACAAATTTGTTCAATTAGATATAATGCTAGTTGATGATGTGGAATTTTGTAAGTGGTCTTATTACTCACCATCTTTTACTGAAAGTAAATACAAAGGATTGTATCGTAATGAATGTATATTTGCATGTGCACGCTTTGCCGAGTACGAAGTTCTCGCGGTGAGAGACGATAAACCGATAAAGTGGTCACGTTATTTTTTCAATCTTGATTCTGGATTACATAAGGGTATTCAAACAAATATTGGGAAAAAGGGAAACATTATTAAAAGTGTGACAACGGAAGAAAAAACATTCATCACCAATGATCCGCAAAAAATTGTTGACATTTGTTTTGGTGAAGATTTTGACGCAAATTCTCTAATGACATTCGAAGCATGTTATGAAGCAATAATGTCAGAAAAATTTAAACTTAAAGACACACGTGATAATATTCTTGATACAATAAAGAAAAACATCATTAAAAAAGATGTTCCTCTACCAAGGGAGTTAGAAGATGGGGCATCCGGCGAATAGATTTTCACATGATAAAATTTCAGAATCTGTTGATAGATCATTTGATTTGTTAGTGCATCATTATATGCAGAAATTTAATATGTCACGAACTGAAGCTGTTAATATGGCATGTGATGTTTCAGCAACACACAAAGAACGTGCCGAAAAACCAGCAAATATGACATGGTCTGAATACTATGCTTAACTATATTAAGAGCGTGTGTGTAGAAATACGTCATGATATTGAAGCTATAAATGCGGAGAGCATTAGGTGGATTACTGAATTATCTAAAAATAGTAAAATTGATGATAAGCTATTGCTGTCATTTCTAACATTAACCAAACCTTTTAGAAAAACATTACGATACTGGGATGATCTTTGTTTAGAATATAAAGAACATCTTATAAAAAGAAAGGGTAAACTAAAGAAGTTGTGGCTAAAACTTTTAAAACAAATTAGCTAATTTAGAATTAAAATGCGTTAAATGATTTAATATTCAAATATACATAAAACACATAATTTTGGAGGAGGTCCAATTATGAATCAAAAAGTAAATCTTTCAGATTTCTGTAAAGAAGCTGATCTATCAAAAGGCATCATGGCCGCAATTCGTGAAGAATTTGGCAGCGTTATTCCAAATGTAGATTCCTACAAACTCTCGCACAGCGCGCTATATCCCGATCTCGCAACCATGACGGAATCGTACATTTCTTCTCGCGGCGGGCGCTTTCCTCGCGTAATGGCCGCCGGTGTTCAGATGTGGATTATTGAGAATCTTTCTCAAAAAATCACGCGCAGCATGGTTAAGAACATGGCTAAGCTGGCAGCAAAACACGGCGTACCATTTGATGAAAAGTGCTGGCTTTGTGTTGTTGAAAAATACAACGGTATTCTCCCAATCTATATCAAGGCTATTCCCGAAGGTAATCTTGTACCTGTTGGCCTACCACTAGTGAAGATTGGTTCAACTGTTGATGATCGCGATGTTCTCTCCGTGGTTAGCTACCTTGAAACAAGCTTGCTTCGTATTTGGGCAGCAATCACAGTTGCATCTATCTCCAATGAGATTCGACGCATTAGTATGAAGAATCTCAATATTACAAGTGATGATCCGCTTGCTGATATTGGTTTCATGTGTAACGATTTTGGTAGTCGTGGCGTATCAAGTGAAGCAACCAGCGCTTTCTCTGGTTCCCCACACTTTTTCAACTTTATTGGCTCTGATAACATTCTTGCAATCATCGCAACTATGTGGGCATACCAACACGAGATGCCAGGTTTTAGCATCCCGGCTTCTGAACATAGTGTTATGAGTTCAGAAGGTCGTGCTGGGGAATATGAAGTTCTGAAGCGTGTTCTAAACACATACGCGAAACCAGGTGCGCTTGTCGCATGTGTTATTGATACATATAATCAAAACACGTTCATTCAAGATTATGCAGCCCGATCAGAAATTGTTAATTTGATCAAGAACTCAGGAGCATATAAGGTTGTCTTTCGTCCTGATAGTAATGATCCTGTCATGACACCGGTGTATATCGTTCAGGAACTGTCTAAAATCTATGGGTATACCACCAACAAGAAGGGTTTCAAGAAACTCAACTATGTTGGCGTTATTCAGGGTGATGGTGTTGATGGGTCAAAGATCGCTGCTGTCCAAGAAGAACTTATCAAGCGAGGATGGTGCGTGTCTAACATTGTATTCGGCATGGGTGGTAAGTTGCTACAAGCTATTGATCGTGACACTAATAAGTTTGCGATGAAGGCTTGTGCGTACAAGATTGGTGGAGAATGGCAAGGTATTGGTAAGGACCCAGTTTCTGTAACATATGATGTCGATGAAGAAACACTCGAAATCACCCCACACATTGAACTTGGTTCTTTCAAGAAATCATTGATGGGACGTGTCACAACAATGCGCGACGTTAGTGGTAATTTTGTTCTTGCCTATGAGGATGATATCGACGAATTACTCTCTATTGGTTATGAAGAAGCCATGGTGTTGATGTATAAGGACGGTGATTTCTACAATTTCTCGGCTCTTGATGAAATTCGTGCACGCGTTATGACTTATGATTTTACCTAACATCAAAAAATAAAAAGACGGCTGAGTTTTCAGCCGTCTTTTTGAGTAATCATATTATGTTTAAATATTTCCATATTGTCGAAAAACTCGATGATGCTAAAAACCACAATGTTGTTGATGCCACAAGTCTAATTCGTTGCGCCGCACTTGGTAATGGCGCAAAAGAAATCACAAACCCAATTGAAATTTTTGATGATGAAGAAACTATCATTTTTTCATGCGGGGGAGACGGGACTATGTTACACGCGTGCCGTCTAGGAGAAAAAACCGGGGCTTTAGTGTTTGGTATTTCTTTGGGAAATCTCGGGTTCCTAACAGCATTCACTAAGCATGATATTGAAACATGGTGCACTATTCTTTTCGATAAAAGTCATTTTGACCGAATGTTTAGAAGTAAAGCCAAGATTGAAAGCCGTTGGCTTTTAAAGATTAAGGGTACCGATCATATTGCTCTAAATGATTTTATCATAGCCCCGAGGGGTTCTGAGGGTGTTATGGATTACGACATATGGATCAATGGTAATCACGTTGGTGAACACCGAGCAAGCAATCTGGTGATCTCAACACCGACCGGAAGCACGGCATACAGCTTGAATTCTGGTGGTTGTTTGATTTCGCCAGAGCTAAAGTTAATGCAAGTTCTTCACGTGTCGCCGGCAAGTTTTAGTTCTCGCCCACTAGTTGTTGACGGTAACAGTGAAATCAGAGTTCGTATCAACAAAACTAAATATTCAACACCTGTAGTTAGAGCTGACGGGCAGAATTGTTTAGAAGCATCAGATTTTATTATTGAAAGCGCGTTCAACGCTAAGCTTCTACTCCCAAACAACTGGTGTTATTATGACGTCCTTCGTACTAAACTGGGATGGAATAAACACTTCATCTAAAATATTTTAAAATGAAAAGGAGGCGATCGCCTCCTTTTTTAGTTGCATGATTGTTAATAATTGATATAATACAGAAAACTTAATAATGGAGAAAAATATGTTAGTAGTAGATATAAAAAATGAATTTAAAAGAAAATTAAAAAACGAAGACTTTGTTATTGATAAATCTCGGGGTTAAAACTATAGAAATAGTGAATGCATCATTCACAGCTAATGAACCTATCATTTTCGGAAATGAAAACACAGATTATATAGAGAGAGAATTAGCATGGTATAAATCTCAATCGTTAAACGTTAACGACATCCCACCACCAATCCCTGTTATATGGAAACAAGTTGCCGATGTTAATGGAATGATAAACAGCAACTACGGGAATTTGATTTATTCTACTACGAATTTTTCACAGTACGAATCAGCAAAAAATGAGCTCTTAAAAAATAGAGATTCTCGTAGAGCAATAATGATTTATACACGACCGTCAATGCAGGTTGAGTATAACGCACAAGGCAAAAGTGATTTTTGCTGTACGAATACCGTGCAATATCTTATTAGAAATAACCAGTTAATCACAATTGTGAATATGCGCTCGAACGATGTTGTGATGGGTTATAAAAATGATTATGCATGGCAATTACACGTTGCGCGAGAACTCCTAGTAGAACTAAAAGTGACATATTCAGATATTACACTGGGTGATATATTTTGGAACGCTGGTTCGTTACATATGTATGAACGCCATTTTAAATTTATACAATAAACAAAACTAATATGAGCGATATAGGTTTTGTCTATGAATGGACAAATATCATAAATGGTAAAAAATATATAGGATCACATAAAGGTATTAATTTTGATGATGGTTACATCGGTGGTGGAATAGCGTTTAATAACGCTGTAAAAAAATATGGAATAGTAAATTTTGAACGTGAAATTCTATATATCGGCGAAAACTTTCGAATGATGGAAGAATCTTATCTTAACAGCGTAGATGCTGCTAATAACACGATTTATTATAATCTTAAAAATGAAGCATTAGGCGGCGCATTCTTCCGGTGAAAAGAATGGTATGTACAAAAAACAACACACTATTGAAGCAAAAAAGAAAATTTCTATCGCTTCTGCAAATAAAACTGAAGAAAATAGAAAAAGTATATCAGAGCGAACTAAAGGTAAAAATAATCCTATGTATGGCAAGACTGATCATACACACCGGGATAAAAACTTATAGTGAATTGTGTAAAGATAAATCCTTTGAAGAAATTTACGGTAAAGAAAAAGCTAAACAAATAAAAGAAAAAATGTCTGGGCCAAGAGATACTTATAATAGAATAATAGTTCAGTGTGTTCATTGTTGTTTATTAGGTAAAGGCCCAAATATGTCTAGATATCATTTTAATAATTGTAAATTAAATCCAGATAATGAAAAAAATATACTGGGTAAATTTTCACTATTAGAAAAAATTAATAAAAGAAATATAGAAATAACATGCCCTATATGTGGGTACATTGGAAGGGGCACTGTAAATATGAAAAGGTGGCATTTTGATAATTGTAAAAGCAATAACAAGAAATATAAATCAAAGAGTGAGTATTTGATATGAATAAGATTATACACTATGTGATCGAACGGGCGGAGATAGGCTGGGCAAGGATACGCTTATTCAGAATATCCAAGATAAACTAGGGTATCATATTGTTTTACATTATCAGAAGCCGCTAGTATTATCAGCGTACGAAGAATACGCAAATATCGATCCACGAATGCAATATCAGATAGATTCTTTTGATTATGGGTTTAGTTTATTAGATACTAACATACCAACTATCTATAATCGTTTTCACTTACGGAGAGTGCGTCTATTCACACCGTTACCGTGGGTATGATGGTTCATACGTCTTTGAGATGGAAAAGCAACTGAGAACCCCGCAGAACACTCAGCTAATACTGTTAACAACGTCAGATTGGTCATTTATTAAAGATGATGGTGAATCATTTGATTTCTCTAAAAAAGAAGAGGAGCAGAATGATTTCATTGAAGCATTCAATAGATCAACTTTACCAAACAAAATAATTATCGATATAGCTAAAGATGGAACATATAAAAAATCCAAGGAGATATTGAATGAAATTTTCGCCACCTGATTTGGATTTAGCTACGCAACTGGGAATTGACGCTGAAGCTGGCTGGCAAGGAGTGCAAGAAAAATGACATTACACGAATTTGTTGAAACGATTAACATGGATATACCGTTCAATCAAACTATTAACAAGCAGATCAACCCAGAAATAAAAACCACTCTTATGTTTGTTGCTGAACAAACAACAAGTGGAAAAGAAAAGATTTTATTAAAATCATATGATTGGGATAAAGACGTAATAAGTGATTACTATAAATAAAGCCATCACACTTCAGGAAGACATATGACATATAACCTTCAAACATTACTCGAAGAAAATGATAACATTCGTGTTATCGCTCTGGACTTTGATAACACTTTGGTGTTTACCGGTCCGGTGCATAAAAAATGTTATCAGAAGGCGATGGCTTCATTAGACCTAGGGCACAAGTATATTGACGAGATATATGACCGCCACATAAATCTAGGTTTTGAAACTGTCGCGAAAAAACTAACACTTACTAGTAAAGAAACTGAAAATATTGCGAAAATTAAAGCAACCATATTTTCAACACAAGAAACATTTCGTGTTAATTCAAATTTAATAGCTGAATTGTTTTCAATAAGAAGAAATAATCCTGATATAATATTTGCTCTTCTTACAAATGCATCTTACGCGACGTATAAGCACGTCACATCAAATATCTCTGTTGATATAAGTGAATTATTGGATTACATCATCACTCGTGATGATGTAACTAATAAAAAGCCAGATGTTGAGATGATTAACACATTAATATCACGCATCGGAAGAGCTGATATAACAAATAACAACATTTTTTACATTGGCGATGACCGTGTTCACGATACGGCATTCATCAATAATAGCCAGATAGATGGAATAATAGTATGAATAAACTAGAAGTATTCACTGGTAATTCGGGTGATTCTGTAATATTGAGCGGTGATTTCGTTATCAAAGTATCAAGCGTGAAAAATCACACAGCATTTAAACGCCAAATGGATTTCTTATTAAACAAACCTCACCAGTCATTTATCAACATTGAAAAAATCAATGATAACTGCTATATTATGCCATACGTTCATCGAACGTTCTTTAACTTCATTCTTGATAATAAAAACGATATTGAAAAGTGTGAACATAAATTTAAAGAATTATTACAATTAGTTACATCATATTCGAAGACTAACGATAAGAGTGTAGAGATAAAAAGCTATTTGGATAAACTTGAAGGACGTGTTGAATATATATTTGACGCGAGCAAATCAACACTTAATATTAGTGATAGTTTTGGTTTTGTTCATGGCGATTTAACATTCTCTAACGTGTTGCTGGACGATAACGACAATTTCGTTTTAATTGATCCCCGTGGTTCTGAAGAACATACGTTTTATGATTTCGGAAAATTAGCACAATCTGTAAAATCATATTATGAATTGGAATTATACGAACTTAATAGTGACAATGAATTAAAAAAGATTTATAATAGATTATCAATAGTGTTGGATGATTATGTTGGCGATAAGGAATTACTAAATTTCTATCACGCTGTACATCTTATTGGCGCGTTTCCTTTCTTCAAAGCTAACAATCGACTTTATGCCGATGCATTCCTACAACAGGGTTTTAATATCTTCAACACACTAAATATAAAAATAATGGAGAAAACAGATTGAATCCTCAAGTTCTTATTGTTGCCGCGGGCCGCCGGGAAAAGATTTTCAAGCGTAATAAGTAAAGTACTCTTACCGATAAATGGTAAATCAATAATCGAACATCAAATTGAATTATGTGTTAACGCTGGTTTTACCGATATTGGTATAGTAGTTGGTGAAACAACATATGTTGAAATTCTCGGGTTGTTGCGCAACGGGGCGCAACATGGCGTTAATATCACGTACTTTTTTCAAGATCATGAGTACTTGAATCGCCCATATGGTTTACCTAGTGCTATGGCCGAGGCCGAACACTGGATAAAAGATGATTTCATCATGCTGTGCGGTGATAATTACATTAAAGGTGCGGATTTGTCAGCAATGTACCTTAATTATCATCAACAGTGGCGTGCCGACGGGGGCACAATTTGGGTTGGGTGCCAAGAGATAGTGGGTGAAGCCGCATGTAACTTTGCCGTATATGATGTCAGCCGTCGAAAGTTCATTGAGAAACCATCACCTGAAAACTTAAAGCGACTAAGTGTTAGAACATTTGGGGAGAGTAACAAGTATCTAATCTATGGCGGACCACTCATCTGCAATAAGAAAGTATTTGAAAAGATTAAAACGTTACAGCCGTCGGAACGCGGAGAGCTTGAAATCACGCATTTAATAAATCAGCATGATAACGTTATGGCTGATAAGTATGATGGTGTTTGGATTGATATAGGCTCACCTGAGCAATACGCCAATGCTATTCTAGGAGAAAGTAAAAATGGAGATTGATGCTGAAATTTTACGTTTTGATACACCAACGCGTAATGGTCACATATATACAAAAGAAGCTATTGATAAAGCCATTGAAAAACTAAATGGTAAACCTCTATATGTCACCATCCCGTCAACTCATAGAAACCCTACAACATTGGAGTTAGATGAAATATGCGCGAGCATTGATTTATCAACAGATGAAAATACACTAAAGGGTAAAACAGTAGTAATGCAAACGCAAGCTGGACAAGTGCTAACGTCACTGATTCACGCAGACGTTAAATTTGACTATGGCATAAGATGTATAGCCCGGTCACGTGGAAGATGGGGTGGTGAGCGATATATCTTTAATATCAATAGACGTCATACCTGCAATGAATAATGCTTTAGATGAAGAAAATATTATTCGAGGATATAACTGATGATCCGGAGATTTAACAGAAACTTCTTTGGAAATAGCGGTAAATGATTTTATAAAAAATAATCGATCTTTTGACGTTATCACGGACAAATACACAGATATTGCAGAAATTGATGAAGTGGTGATGTGTGATATACAGCTTGCAATAGAAAAGAACTTATTGCAAATAGCTACCGATTACAAGAGTAAGAAATGAGAGAAATCGTTATCAAATCTGATAAACCCAGTTGGGATAATAATAGATACGAACTGGTAATAACACAAGCCAACGATGGTGATTTTTATTTCCAAGTTCGTCGAATCGGTTATGCGCTAGGAGAAGGTAATGTTAGTGTCTCTACTAGTGGTGGTAATTCATCACATTATCCCGGCATAACTAACGCTATTAATGAAATATTCACAATCATAAATAAAGAAACAAAAAAATAGAGATAAAAATGCTAAATAATATAAAAAATAAAAAATTTGCTATGGTATTTGGGAAAGGGCTTGATGGCTGCGGCGTCCAACGTGGTGGTGTCGAAATGCAAAACTGGTGTCGAAAAAATGGCATCATTTTTGACATTTTTTCATATGATGAAAGAAAATTTGGAAGAGCTAATGGACATGACATGGATGAACACGTATCGTTCATGGAAGAAGATTTAGTTGCGACTAGAGAAAAACTTGAAGAATATGATGTCGTCATATTTAATTCATACCCATCACCAAAAAATGAAAATTCAGCAATATACGGATTCTATTTTGAACTTCTCAAAAAATTAAAAAATCCAATTAAAGTTGGAATGATGCATGAACTCAACAAAACTAACATAGATAAGATACCTTACATTGTTGGTATGATGAATGAATGCGATGTGCTGTATAACTTCACTGAAAAATCTTGGTTCTCACAGACAATTTCTAATTTGCTCCCATCTAAAAAGTTGGGTGAGCGCATGAACAAATTCACGATGTGGTTTAACTTTGATGAATTTGAGTCCTTCCGCAATGAAATACCATTAGCGCAAAAGAAACGAGAACTATTATATGCATCCCGCTGGACTACAAGTAAAGTTCCACGTCGTGTTCTTGATATGGCGCCCTTGCTAGACAAAACGCATATCGCTGGAAAGTTAATTGGTATTGAACGCTCTATCGGCGCGAAGACTGACATTTTTGACCACACTAACTGCATTGATTGTACTGGAAAAGAAATAAAACCCGCGGTTGACACTTCATGCCGAGGCGTTGAAGTTTATGGGCCTTTTGTTAGAAGTGATGGTTTAAAGCAACTTCAAAATAGTTTATTTGGCTGTTCATTTTATCGTTTACCAAAAGATGCTGATGGATATGGTGATAGAATGGAATACGCCATGATTGAAATCATTGCTGCGGGAGCTATCCCTGTATTTGACGCACATTGGGCTGATAATAATAGAACTCTTGATGGGCGTGCCTATTCAGAAATACCCTACTCGTGTGTTATTTCGCACGAAGATAAACTTCAAGAAACAGTTGATGAATTAGTCAAAATATCACTAGATGAAGACTTACAGAAAAAATATTTTGACACCTCATACGAGATCGTTAAGAACGAGTTTGATGTTAATCTTGTATTACCGCGAATGCTGTCACATATCATTTCTGTTGGTAAGGATGAAAACAAATACGCTGATGATGTTAGTTTAATAAAAGCAATAACCGATAATGATGAATTTGCTGAATTATACGTTGAACACACCGCTCAGAAAGATGTAGTAGTTTTAGGTATTAGAGAGCTCACAAATAATATTTTCGCGATTATCGACGGTAAGAAAGAAAAAGAAATAAAAACTTGGAAAGTAAAAAAGATAAAACCTATCGTTGAGGTTGCTGATGACTTATTTAGTTTCTAATAAATCACCTATTGTTTATATGCTTACCAGTAAAATTACGGGTAAGTCATATATTGGCCAAACCCGAAAATCGTTAGCTAAGAGAATAGCCGATCATAAATATTCAGCACTTAATCGTCCCTGCGGCAGATTTCACCATGTGATACGTGAACATGGGATTGATAGTTTTGACGCTGTTGTTTTATACAGAACTCATGATTTTGAAGAATTAAATAGAGCTGAAGTTCAATTGATCGCAGAATATAACACACGTCAAGATCGGTTATAACACGACCCCAGGCGGCCCAGGCCGAAGAAAATGAGATTAAGATAAAATATGAATAACATAAAATATGGACTGTTGCAGCCACTGATCGGTGGGATGCGGGTTAGGTGCGAAACTCGCGATTGGTGATAACCCTGAATATATCATGTCTTTCGAAGGATTTCAGGCATGGGATAATCACTTGTTGAATTATACTGGCGCAACAAATTATCACGTTGTTAATGAATCGACAAAAAAACTTTGTAAAAAATGTCAAGCTGATTTACTCGCGGGTGTACCTGTTTGCTCGGGTTTATCGGCGCTAAATCAGCAAAGTTCGGCTGATTATAAATCGATTCAGAACTTATATGATCTAGCTGAATTAGCGCTAGTTGATTTACAACCAAAAGCGTATATCTTTGAAAATGCTCCAGCTTTATTTACTGCAAAGGGTGAAAAGGTATTAGAAACGTTGAAAGAGATTGGGATACGTAACGGATACACCTCAACGGTTGTATACACAAATACGTTCTTACATGGTATTCCACAAAATCGACTAAGAACATTCTTCATCTATTGGAAGAGTGATAAGGTTCCATTTTTAGGTTTTCAAAATGTCACACCTAAAAAACTCGGTGAATATTTGGCAGAAGTTCCAAAAGATAGTCCACATTATAATACATATCCGACCAAGGGTGATGTTCGTGATACAACGTACTTTAAATTTTTATTAGCAGAATTTGGTAAAGATTTCAGAAAAATCGTTGTTGATGAAAAAGGACACCACACTGTGATGGGTATGTGCCGCAGTGAACCAGAATATCTAGAGAAACTATTAACGTTCGCAAAAGATATCGGCGATGACAAAGTTGTTGCGTACATTGAACATGCAAAAAATAAATTTTCACAAGGGAAAAGCGTGTGGGACAGTTCTCTTCACCTTGTCACTGATGAAATTAATGCGGTCCAAGGTAGAATATTTAGCCACACTCTTCACCCAACTGAAGATCGATGGATTAATGCTCAAGAATATCTGTATCTAATGGGACACCCGATTGATTTTAAAATGGTTGATGAAAAGAATCTAGGAATGATTTGTCAAAACGTTCCTGTTAAAACAGCGGCGTTTTGGATAGGTGAAGTTGCAAAATTTTGTCGAGATGAATTACCCTTATTAGAAGCAAAATTTGTTAAACATGATAACGTTAAACAAACTATGATCGTTGAAGAAAATGAAAATGCGCTACTGGTGTATGAATGATATTACCGCATGATTTATTTGTTGAACTTGATCATTACACGACAGGGTGTATATTAAATACACCCACTACACTCGAGCAGATAAAAACACAGCGTATCGCTATCAGAGATGTCGAATGGTCAGAAATTCACACGATGGTTAAGGGCGGGTATATCCCGAGTAGTAAATACCGTGGCTTTGACGGGTTCAAAGTCTCTAACGGTGGAGATATCATTGGAGAGGCGAAGACGACCAATATTTTTATTGAACCGGATTTATTGCAAATAAGTGATAAGTCGACATTTAGATCAAAGATTAAAACTCACCAAAAATGCATCGATCGGACGCCGGCGTTTTTAGTACTTTTACATGGAAAGCTCATAAGGATTGTCAAGATAAAAATATAAAAGTTTTAGTCAGCGGATATATAAATGGCATATTGCTATATACGATTGAATTTGATTATAACGATCCGATATTTGTCGCTTTTATTGAAAAACAATTAAAGAAACAATTGGCTAATGGTGATGTACCGGGTAGAAATAAAACTATAACATTTAATTACAAATCGTACTCTGATAATAAATCATTGAAATTATATTACTTATGTAGAGATGAAACCAATTTAAAAATTTTAAATTGGTGTTCAAATAAAAATTTTTTTGAATTTTTAATGCGATTAAAAATGAATAATCGTATCGTCTGATCTTTCAACTTTAGGTAGTGATTTATCAATTTCACTCCAATTGAAATTGTTGCCGCGTAAATCAATAGAGTTTCCACCTACTTCGCGCGGCATATAATCAACACTTTTCAATGAATTGTTATATGCGATAAATTTGTCGCCAACAACGCGTGGGCCATATTCAAAAGATTCAATATCATTATCTGCACAGTCAAAGGTTCCATTAATCATTTTTGGCGAGCCTTTTAATGTGGTCAAACTGTTACTAGCAACCACATAATTTCCACCAACATCTGCTGGCCCATGCTCTAAACTAGTTATTCTGGTTGAGCGACACACAAATTCACCCTTCACATGTTTGGGAAAACCTTTCATTGATTTTAAATTAAGTTGCTCTGTGACAATAAAATCGCCAAAAACACTGTTGAACTGAACAGGGAAGTGACCTGCACTATTAACGAAATCAACACCTGATTCAAAATAAAATATGACATCACCATCTACATCTACAGTAAGATCAGGTTTAACAATGAAGTTTTGTACTTCAAACCTTGTGAGCCATTCTCTAATTTGCGAACGGTTATTATAGAATTCTAAATTGTTGTTTTCTTGTGTTTCAACTAATCTTTGTAATTTCATCTTATCATTTCCATTCAAATTCGCCATTACTGTTAATATGTGAGTGATCTGGTTCTATTTTAAATTGATTATTATCACAATAAAAATCTCCGCCTACTTCTCTCGGTGCTCCTTCTAATGAAGTGAGTTGATTATTAGCACAATTAAAATATCCACCAACTTCTCTTGGTGCTCCTTCTAATGAAGTTAGTTGATTATCACCACATTCAAAATATCCACCAACTTCTCTTGGTGCTCCTTCTAATGAAGTGAGTTGATTATTATAGCAATCAAAATCTCCACCGACTTCTCTTGGTGCTCCTTTTAATGAAGTGAGTTGATTATTATAGCATTTAAAATCTCCCCCGACTTCTCT
>JACCDN010303845.1_pt1 | contig 45617 bp, 42 predicted proteins | sample 7441691 | NCBI WGS metagenome assembly JACCDN01 (sample SAMN15323439, study PRJNA562643) | freshwater metagenome | isolation source: river surface water | place: USA:Blue River Watershed | collected 2017-08-16 | reverse complement strand
GCCAGATTAGCGTTTGTCAGAGTAACGCCTGTCAGGTCGTGGTCAGACAGATCGACACCAGACAGGTCAGCACCGGCCAGATTAGCGCCTGCCAGTACAGCACCGGTCAGATTAGCACCAGCCAGATTAGCACGAACCAGATGAGCATTGACCAGAAAGGCGGCAGTCAGGTCGGCGCCTGTCAGAATAGCGTCTGTCAGAATAGCACCGGCCAGATTAGCACCTGTGAGATCAACATCTGTCAGAATAGCATCTTCAAGAATAGCTTCGACCAGATTAGCGCCTGTCAGGTCGGCATCTTGCAGATTAGCCTCTGTCAGATTCGCTTTTTTCAGAATAGCACCCGTCAGAAAGGCGTCTTGCAGCTGAGCGGATGTCAGCGAGGCACCAGTCAGATTGGCTTCTATCAGCATAGCACCGGCCAGATTCGCTTCTTCCAGAACAGCACCTGTCAGAACAGTGCCCACCAGATTAGTGCGTGCAAGGTTAACGCCGGTCAGATCAAAGCCAGACAGATTCAGACCAGACAGATTGGTACCTGCCAGATTAGCGTTTGTCAGAATCGTGTCAGTCAGATCAAAGCCAGACAAATCCTGGCCAGACAAGTTAGCACCTGCCAGGGTAACTTTTGTCAGATTCGCTTTTGTCAGGCTGGCACCTTCCAGGTTAACGCCGATCAGATCATGGCCAGAAAGATTCTGACCAGACAGGTTAGCACCTGCCAGATTCGCTTTGGTCAGAATCGTGTCGGTCAGATCAAAGCCAGATAGATCCTGACCAGACAGGTTGGCGCCTGCCAGGCTGGCACCGGTCAGAATAGCATCTTTCAGGTTAATGCCTGCCAAGTTAACACCTTCCAGAATAGCGCCTTTTAAAATAGCGCCTTCCAGATTAACATCCGCCAGATTAGCGCCTGTGAGATAAGCACCTGTCAGATTCGCTTTGGTCAGATTCGCTTTGGTCAGAATAACTTCCGCCAGAATGGCATCTTCCAGATTAGCCTCTGTCAGATTCGCTTTGGTCAGATTCGCTTTGGTCAGATTAGCGTTTGTCAGAATCGTGCCGGTCAGATCAAAACCAGACAAATCCTGGCCAGACAGGTCAGCGCCTGTCAGATCAGCATCTGCAAATTTAACACCGGCCAGATTTGCTTTTGTCAGAGAAGCTCCTGCCAGATTAGCATCGGCTATATCCACACCAGACAGGTCAACACCTGCGAGATTAGCACCGACAAGCTTATCCGAGTATTTCACTACCAGCCTAGCAAGATCATCATTTCCTGGTAAAACATCTTCACTATTTTTCATTAAAAATCCTGATATGTAAGAGTATGTTACACAAAAAAATTAACTACGATAAAAACTGGACAGAAGTATAGGAAAAAAAAAAGAAGGAAGAGAATAAAAGATATCAAATATCGCTCATTTTTAATGTGTACAACCCTCAATATTTTTGAGCATTATGCCATTTTTTAATTCGTCGCACTTTTGGAAATCAGGCCATCCAGTACGCAGTTTGCCGTGAATGGGTTTTGCCCGATAACCAATTCGCCTTACCCCCCGAACTTAACTGGCTATACTTAACGCTGTCTGACAGGTCATACAAAATCAGGACAATGCATATAGTCCATATCAGGATGACCGCTATGCAGGATAAAACACCAGACCAGAATACAATACAGACAGCATCCGCTGCATGCACTCTATCCTGCACAACCGCAAAGAGCCAGTCCCTACAGCCCCTCTTCCCGGCGCTGGTTAAACATCATTTATATTGATGTCAATGCAGTGGAGGAGTTCCAGCACAGCGAATCTGCCCAACAATGGTGGCATCAGACAAAGATTCAGATTCTGTTGACAGAACCGCGCTATTGTTTCAGATAAAGAAAAGCATTTTCAACGAGATGACGATGCTTATAAAGTTTTCGGTCGTACAGGCGTTTCTCTTTCCGGTTGCATCGTGGTGGAATAACAGGCTCCATTCCCCGTAATTGGCAGACAAATGCATCACTGTCATATCCACGGTCAGCCAGAAGATGCACGGCACTCATGCCTTCAATGAGCTTCTGTTCCAGAAGAGCTTCCCACACACCCCTGTCGCGCCATCTTGAAAAACGCCGGTGTGTATTTTTCCAGTCACCGTAGTCAGGAGGCAAGTCCCGCCACGGAAAGCCTGTTGACAAAAAAAACCTCTGGCAAAACTCGCTGCACGTGTTGCGGGCAGCAGGATAATCCTTGTGACTGAAGAGCCTGTGGGTGTATAACGTCTGGTATCAGCAGGTCCCGTCCAGGCAGGCTTAAAGTAGATGATGTGGGTACAAAGTCTGTTATCAAATAACCCAGGATGAAGGAAACAGTATGAAACTGAGTGTATTTGCCATGGTAGCCATCATGGGATTGAGCACCCTATCTTTTGCGTCGCAGGCAGAGCAGACACCGGCAGGGCCGCATCTGATCACTATGGGCAGTGCAGTATTGATGCCACACCTGATATGGCAACGCTGACTATCGAGGTCACTGTATTCGATAATGATGCCACGGCTGCCAAAAAGAAGGTTGACATGCGGGTGACTGAGTATTTTGATTTTCTGAAAAAAAAGGGTCTTGATCACAAGGATATCAATGCTGCTAACTTACGCACTCAACCGGAATATGATTACAAAAAAACCGGTGAAGCAGTGCATCGGGGATATCGTGCTTTGCGTCATGTTCAGGTGACTGTGCATCAACTTGATACGCTGAATGCCCTGCTGGAAGGGGCATTAAAATTGGGTTTGAATGAGATTCGTACTGTGGAATTTGGGGTTGCCGACAGTGCTCTTTATCGCGAGCAGGTGCGTCAAAAAGCCATTGCTGATGCAGTGCAACAGGCTCATTCATTGACGCAGGGTTTCAAGGTCCAATTAGGCCCGGTATTCAGTATCCGTTATCTTCCTGGCAGTCATCAGTCAGTACCCTTGGCACGCATGCATAAAACAGCAGATGTGGCCACCAGTGCGCAACAAACCTATGAGCAACAGACGATTCATTTTGACGATCATGTTGAGGTGGTGTTTGAGCTTCGGCGTTAGCAGATGGTGTCCTGATGTGACATCAATAATCCAGTACACCTTAAAAGGTATCATTGACAATGACACAAAATGAACTGAAAAAAGCAGCAGCTTGGGCCGCGCTGGATTATGTCAGCACGGACAAGATCATTGGGGTAGGGACAGGCTCAACGGTTGAACATTTTATTGATGCGCTGGCTTCAGTAAAGCATCGTATTGAGGCCGTGATTTCCAGCTCTGAGGCTTCCAGTGAGAGACTCAAGCGCTTAGGTATGCGGATAGTTGATTGTAATGAAGTGGATGAGCTGGATATCTATGTGGATGGTGCTGATGAAATTAATGGTCATAAGCAGATGATTAAGGGCGGGGGGGCCGCCCTGACACGGGAAAAGGTGATTGCCGCCATCGCCAGAAAATTTATTTGTATTATCGATGCCTCTAAACAGGTTGATATATTGGGCCGGTTTCCCCTGCCGGTTGAAGTCATCCCCATGGCACGTTCCTATGTTGCCCGCGAGTTGGTGAAGTTGGGTGGCTTACCTCAATACCGCGAGCATGTGATCACCGATAACGGCAATGTGATTCTGGATGTCCACAATTTGCAGGTGATCAATGCGCTGGCGCTGGAAGATCGCATTAATCATATTGCCGGTGTTGTGACATGCGGCCTGTTTGCACGGCGTGGCGCTGATGTGGTGCTGATAGGCACAGCTCAGGGTGTCAAAACTGTCGAATGAAATCTTCCAATAATTACATGGAATCAGAGCATGGCAAAAGTCTCACTGGAAAAAGAAAAAATTAAATTTTTGTTACTGGAAGCTGTGCATCCAGGTACGATTGATACTCTCCATGCGGCCGGGTATAACAATATTGACTATCACAAGGGTGCACTGGATAGTGAATCACTGAAAGCGTGCATCCATGATGTACACTTTATTGGTATTCGTTCGCGTACCCAGTTAACACAAGAGATTTTTACTGCAGCAAAAAAACTAGTGGCTGTGGGTTGCTTTTGTATTGGTACCAATCAGGTGGATTTAACGGCGGCCACCCGGCGTGGTATCCCGGTGTTCAATGCCCCTTTTTCCAGTACCCGATCGGTGGCTGAAATGGTATTGGGCGAGCTGTTATTGATGTGCCGTGGTATTCCTGCTGTCAATGCTAAAATGCATCTGGGTCAGTGGAATAAGCAGGTTGCTGGAGCTTGTGAGGCCAGAGGGAAAAAATTGGGCATCATTGGTTACGGGCATATCGGTACTCAGCTAGGCATTCTGGCTGAAAATATCGGTATGCAGGTTTTTTTTCACGATATAGAAATCAAGTTACCTTTGGGTAACGCACAACAGTCAGGCAGTCTTGCTGACTTACTAAGTCAGGTGGATGTTGTCAGTCTGCATGTTCCTGAAACCAGTGCAACGCGAAATATGATAGGTGCACAACAGTTGGCATTGATGAAGCCTGGCGCGTGCCTGATCAATGCCTCAAGAGGTAGCGTGGTGGATATCCCTGCCTTGTGTGATGCGCTATCACGCCATCATCTGTCGGGCGCGGCGATTGATGTTTTTCCGCAGGAGCCTGCTACCAATCAAGATCCGTTTCATTCTCCCTTATGCCAGTTTGATAATGTGCTGCTGACGCCACATATTGGTGGATCGACTCAAGAGGCGCAGGCGAACATTGGCTATGAAGTGGCGGGTAAGTTGCTAAAGTACTCAGACAATGGCTCGACACTCTCTGCGGTTAATTTTCCTGAGGTCTCTTTACCCGTTCATGGCGGTAATACCCGCCGTCTGCTGCATATTCATGAAAACCGTCCAGGGATCCTGACGGCCATCAACCAGATTTTTGCAAAGCCTGGCATCAATATTGCCGCACAATACTTGCAAACCCATGGAGAAATGGGTTACGTGGTGATTGATGTTGAGATACCTGATACCAGTGATATTGAAAAGGCGTTACAGCTGATGCGAGCTATTCCGGGTACCGTGCGTGCACGTTTGCTTTATTAAAATGGCTTTATTGCAGGGTTTATCTTTTTTATTGTCGTCACGGCTTATGTAGTCTTGTCATTCCTGGTTTTTATTGATACGTATTTTTACGGGTGGTTTGTGGAGAAAAAGGGGATGCAACACGTTAAATCAATTTTTATTTATGGTTTTGCACTTTTTGCCATGTTTTTTGGGTCAGGCAATTTGGTCTTTCCGGTTAAAATTGGACAAATGACAGGCGAGTCCTGGTTATGGGGTTTTTTAGGTCTTTTTATTACCGGTATTATTTTGCCCTTTTTAGGACTGTTTGTTATCAAGCTCCATAAGGGGAGTTATACGGCATTTTTTGCCGAAGCAGGTTTTTTGGCAAAGATAATATTACCTTTGTTTACCTTATCCTTGCTGGGTTCTTTTGGTGTTATCCCCCGATGTATTACGGTAGCTTATGGGGGTATGCACTATGTGGCCACCCAGATATCACTTGAATTTTTTAGCACGTTATTTTGTATTGCCATCTTTTTTTTCTGTCTGAAAAGTCAACGCATGATACATATTATTGGTAAATGGATGAGTCCTGTATTGCTGGTAATTTTATGTATATTAATCACGCGGGGTATGATGAATTCCCTTCCCCTGATACAAACCACCCATATTGAATTTAAAGAAGCGCTTTATAGTGGATTTGTCACAGGTTATCAGACGATGGATTTGTTTGCCGCCTTCTTTTTTTCTGCATTGATCTTTAAGCAAATACAGCGCACGCTGCCACCAAACACAACGCATCAAGAAGCCATTAAATTTGCTATTAAACCGAGTATTATGGGTGCCTTATTACTTGCCGTAATCTACATGGGTTTTATTTTTTTGGGCGCTCATTATTCTGATTTGATCGCTAATACTCAACCAGAGTTTATGTTAGCTACTATCGCAAATCATGTGATGGGTCAATATGCTGCTTTGTTTATTAGTATCGTGATGCTATTTTCATGCTTGACGACGGCAGTTGCACTTAATAACATCTATGCCAGTTATTTATGTTCATTGCTAAAATTAGAAAATAATAAATTTATATTTGTTTTAATGGGAACAACAATAACAGCCTTTTTAATATCATTATTTAATTTTAAGGGAATAGCCGCATTTCTGATGCCTGTACTTGAAGTTTCATATCCGGGTATTATTGCATTAACCCTGTTGAGTTGTTTTGCCAGAAAATTAAAATATTTTAAAATAATTGTGTTTTATGGGGTTTTATTGATTATGATTGGGTTACAATTTGGGCTGAATTTTTTTAACTGAAAATGAGTTATCGCCTGTTTTTTTGAATAAAAACGGTGTAAATATTCTTCTTTAAATTAATACCATGCCCACCCTTTTGTGGGAGTGATGACCTCTGCCAGAGGTACATCCCAGATTTGGGCATGGCAGTCATCGACCTGTTGACAGTCGTAGGCTAAACCCATGGGATAACAGCCGTGCTGTTGCCAGTTTTTCAGGGTGCGATCATAAAACCCTGCTCCCATACCCAGCCGCTGTCCATGGTTGTCAAAGGCCACCATGGGCGTGAGTATGACGTCGATCTGGGCTAGAGGTAGCACTTGTTGTACGTCTAATTCTGGTTCGGGTATTTTCAACCGGTTAATGATTAATGCTGTCATAGCAGTATAGCGAAGAAACAATAAATGCCCACGGCTAAAGGGATGTAATGTGGGCAGGCAGAGCTGTTTCCCCTGTTGCCAGAGTTGTTCAATGAGAGGTTGGGTATTGAGTTCGCCGGCAAAGGATATGAAAACGGCAATGGTCGTAGCGGCCTGGATGCGTGGGTGTGCCGTAACACGCTGGGCTATGCGTAAGGAATCACTTGCCTGTTGGTGAATTGATAACTGCAAGCGGCGCTGAAACACGTCTTTTCTGATACGCTGACGCAGGAGACGGTTGGGTAAAATCGGCATTCTCCCCTGATAAAATAAGGGCTCCAGGATGCCGTCGCAAGTCATAACCCTTGAACCCGAGGTTCAAGGTGAACGCAGCGCCGCACCCTTAAGGCTTCTCGGCAAGCCGAGCATGCACACCGGACTACGGAACACCACATTCTGTCATATACAATATCGGCTCAGGGGACAGACCCGCTGACAAACATCCCAGAGAAATTGATCGTTAGGCCTCTTTTTAGGCTTTACTGCGAGAGAACCAATGTATTGCCGGTACGGGCCGATGCAACAGACACTATTCGAATTGTGTATTTTGACGCTCGGATATCCGGTTCTGTTCTAGCAAAGCTTGCTCAATAGTTTTTTGTAACATTCGAATACGTTGCTCCATATTAGCGGCGTATTCACGGGTTTTCGATTTTTCCTGTGCCAGTTCGTGGCAAATGTTTAGTGCTGCGATAAAAACCAATTGTTCAGTATTGGTAACTTTAGTGCGAATTTTAAGGGCGTGCAACCGCTGATTGAGGTCTTCAGCAGCAAGATTTAACGCATCCTGTTGTTCTGATGGACAGTTTACCCTTAACGAACGACCAAAAATTTGAATATCTACCGGTTGTGCAGACATGTAATGTTATTTTCCTGATTAATCTTTATGCAATCTTTAAACGTTCCAAACGGTATCTAAATTTTTCAAGCAACCACAACCTTAAGACGAGCCTGCAATACAGGTTATAGGTGTTACCTTATCTGGTACAGCGGTTGGCCTTGATGTAGCATAGCATGAATTTTTATGGCGGGTTAAATGGACTGCAGGAAAAAATAATGATTCAGCAGGAATATGTGCGACGGCGCCGTGTATTATTGGCCAAAATGCTGCCCGCTAGCGCGGCAATTTTTTTTGCTGCTCCACAGGTCAGGCGTAATGCGGATTCTCAGTACCCTTATCGCCAAAACAGTGATTTTTACTATCTTACCGGTTTTGATGAACCAAAATCAGCCTTACTTTTGCTCAAACAAAACGAGACTGATAGCCGCAGCATCTTGTTCAACCAGGTTAAAAATGCAAGTGAAGAGATATGGTCTGGCCGTCGTTTGGGGCAGGAGGCGGCGTTAGAAAAATTGGCTGTCGATCAGGCGTTATCTTTTGATGAAATTGAACAGCAGCTTCCTTCGTTGCTCAATGGCCTGCAGGCTATTTATCACGCTCAGCATGGCTATGCTGAGGCGGATAGTCTCCTTTTTAACGTACTGGAAGAATTGCGCGATGGTTCGAGAAAAAATCTACGGGCACCCATAACCTTGATCGACTGGCGGCCATGGCTGCATGACATGCGCCTGTTTAAATCACCGCAGGAAATTGCGCTAATGCGGCGTGCGGGTGAGATCAGTGCAATGGCTCATGCGCGTGCCATGAAACAGTGTCGCGCCGGTATGTCTGAATTTCAGCTGGAAGCAGAAATTCACTACGAATTTATCCGCCACGGTGCACGTTTCCCTGCCTATAACACCATAGTGGGTAGCGGTGAAAATGCCTGTATTCTGCATTACACTGAAAATAATGCAGAATTGCACGATGGGGCTTTGGTATTAGTGGATGCGGGTTGTGAATGGCAGGGTTATGCTGCAGATATTACCCGTACTTTTCCGGTGAACGGTAAATTTACGCCTGTCCAGCGTGCCCTTTACGACATTGTGCTGGCGGTGATGAACCACGCTATCGCTTTATTTGCACCTGGTACCAGTATTAATGCAGTACAAAAACAGGTCATGCATATCATGATAAGCGGCTTGGTTAAGCTGGGTATTTTGCAGGGAAATGTTGAAAAGCTGGTGGCTGAACAGGCTCACAAGGCATTTTTCATGCATGGTTTGAGCCACTGGCTGGGTTTGGATGTGCACGATGTGGGTGACTACGGCATACCCGATGGTAGTCGACTGCTTGAGCCAGGCATGGTGTTGACAGTGGAACCCGGGCTCTATATTGCACCGGATGCAGATGTGCCTGTTCAATGGCGTGGCATAGGGATACGTATCGAAGATAATCTCCTGATTACCGAACAAGGAAATGAAAATCTGACTGTCGGCGTAGTGAAGGCGGCTGATGACATTGAGGCACTGATGGCCGTACCACAGTCACCATGAGCCTGATTATTGTCGGGGGAGGCATGACGGGTGCAATACTGGCTCTTGCCCTGTCCTCACTTGCTCAGGGTAAGATACCTGTTACCCTGATTGAAGCATCACGGCCTGAACCACAACCAAACGGGTTTGATGCCTTTGCCATCGCGCTGTCTCAAGGCACCTGCCAGCAACTGGTACGTCTGGATATCTGGCCTGCGCTGGCAAATTGTGCAACGGCTATAAAACATATCAGAGTGAGTGATCGCGGCCATATCGGTTCTGTTAACTTACGCGCGCAAGATTACGCTGTTGCAGCACTGGGTTATGTTATTGAGCTGAATGATGCCCGGCAGCGGCTGTTTGCGTTACTGGATCACGCAGCGGGTGTCAGTCTGTACTGTCCGGCACGGGTGAGTAATGTAACCCGCACGCCGTGCAGTGTTATCCTTAGGCTTGATACCGGTGAACAGTTACAGAGTCAGCTGATGGTTGCTGCCGATGGTTCGTCTTCATCCCTGGCCCGTGCCTGTCATATTCGCTGGCAGCAACAGGACTATCAGCAGATGGCAGTGACTGCGCATCTGATGACCGCTCAGCATCATGAAGGTTGTGCGTTTGAGCGTTTTACCTCCAGTGGCCCACTGGCCTTGTTGCCAGGCAGACAGGGGAGTAGTTTTCTGGTTTGGTGCCATGGGCAGGCTAACCATCAGGAGGTTGCAGCCTGGGATGACGCGCATTTTCTGTATCAGTTACAGCAAGCATTTGGCTGGCGTTTGGGTAAGATATGGCAAACGGGCAAGCGCCATAATTACCCGCTGCGTCTGATGAAGGCATCAGCGCATATCAGTCATCGTCTGGCGCTGGTGGGTAACGCTGCGCAAACACTGCATCCGGTAGCGGGCCAGGGGTTTAATCTTGCACTGAGGGATGTCATGGTGCTGGCTGAAGTGCTGGCGCAGGCAGCACAACAAGGTGACGATGTGGGGGCTTGGTCAGTACTTGAGCGCTACCAGGCGCGTCGTCGTCGCGATCAACAGACGACCATCAGTATCACCGATGGTTTAATCGATTTATTTGCCAACTGCCATCGGCCCTTGATAGTGGGAAGAAATAGTGCGCTGATGGTGATGGAGCATCTACCGATCATGCGTGATCTTTTTGCACGGCATACGCTGGGTTGGATCAAACATTAGTCAGCACCACAGGAGCTGGAGATGGCAGGAGGTATGCAATCATTTGATGTCGTCATTGCCGGGGGGGGCATGGTGGGGTTGGCGCTGGCCTGTGGGCTTAAAGGTTGTGGGCTGCAGGTTGCCGTGCTGGAGCAACACTTGCCGGAAACGGAATCGGTCCGTGTGCGGGATGATCCATTTTCATTACGTGTTTCTGCCATTAATGCCGCCAGCGAACGTTTGTTGCAATACCTCGGTGTCTGGGATGTCATCCGTGCTGTGCGTGTCAGTAGCTGGGAGGCCATGGAGGTATGGGATCGCGACAGCTTTGGTCGTATCACTTTTTTTGCCGAGGAGTACGGATTCAACCACCTTGGGCACCTCGTTGAAAACGATGTCATACATCGGGCGCTCTGGCAAAGGGCTACCGGTTTGGCGGAGGTGACATTACTGACACCGGCAAGCTTAAAACACGTGGCTATGGGGGAAAATGAAGCCTTCATGACACTGACGGATGAACGCTTACTCAGTGCACGTCTGGTGGTGGGTGCAGATGGTGCTGATTCCTGGTTACGGCGACATGCTGATATCCCGTTGACATTCTGGGATTATGATCAGCATGCACTGGTGGCTACGGTGCGTACTGAAAAACCCCATGGGGGTATGGCACGTCAGGTGTTTCATGGTGGCGGAATTCTGGCGTTTTTGCCTCTTAATCAGGCACATTTCAGTTCGATTGTCTGGTCACTGCCGGTGCAAGAAGCTCTACGCCTGGCTCAAGTGCCTGATGAGCAATTTAATCATCAGCTGAGTATCGCTTTTGATATGTGTCTGGGCCTTTGCTCTATAGAAAGCAGGAGGCAGACATTTCCGTTGGCAGCACGCTATGCCCGCAGTTTTGCTGCGCACCGTCTGGCGTTGGTTGGTGATGCTGCGCATACGGTGCATCCCCTGGCAGGGCAAGGTTTGAACCTGGGATTCGGAGATGTGGTGGAATTGATTACTCAGTTACAATATTTGCAACGTGAGGGTAAGGATATTGGCCAGCATCTTTACCTGCGTCGCTTTGAACGTCGTCGTAAACAGAGTGCGGCACTTATGCTGGCGGGTATGCAAGGTTTTCGCACCCTGTTTGACGGTCATCATCCGGTAAAAATCGGCCTGCGTGGTCTGGGTATGATACTGGCTGATCGTCTTCCTGGTATCAAACCCAGGATAATGCATCAGGCAATGGGGCTGAATGATTTACCCTTGTGGTTAAGATAACAGGGAAAATGAGCCGCAAGCGGCTGTCTGGCTGACGGTAATGAGGTAACAATGAATATACTGAAAGTCGCACCAACGGTGAAGGGCCGGCAATTGCATAAATTTGGCGGCAGCAGCCTTGCTGATGTGAATGCATGGCGGCAGGTAGCAGGTATTATGGCGCGCTATAGCAACCCCGGAGACTTCATGGTGGTATCCGCTGCCGGAAATACCACAAATCAATTGATCCACTGGTTGCAACTTAGCCAGACTGATCTTGTGGCTGCTTATCAGGCACAGCAACATTTATATCATTATCAGCATCAACTGATTTGCGGCTTATTATCCCCTGACATGGCACAGTCAGCGATTGCCTGCCTGATACAGGAAATGGAGGGGCTTGTCGGGCTGCTGAAAGGCAAAATGAGTGATGCGGTGTATGCTGAAGTAGTCGGGAAGGGTGAAATATGGTCTGCACGTCTGATGTCGGCGTTACTGAATAGCATGAACATGGAGTCTGACTGGTTGGATGCCCGACGCTTTTTACGTGTTGGGCGTGGCGTTCAGCCACGGATTGACGAAGCCCGTTCCCGTCCATTGTTACAACAACTGATGGCTGTGCAGAATAACAAACGTGTGGTGGTTACTGGATTTATTGCTGGCAATGATGCCGGGGAAACGGTGTTATTGGGGCGTAATGGCAGTGATTATTCGGCAACCCAGACGGGTGTACTGGCAGGGGTAGAAAGTGTCACGCTCTGGAGTGACGTGGCAGGTGTTTATAGTGCCGATCCGCGCAAGGTAAAAGAGGCTTGGTTGTTAGAGTCGTTGAGTCTGGCTGAAGCCAGCGAGCTGGCACGTCTTTCAGTGCCGGTTTTACACAGCCGTGCTCTACAGCCCGTTGCTGCCAGCAACATTGATTTACGGTTACGTTGCAGTTATCAGCCTGAACAGGGTTCAACACGCATTAAGCGGGCCATGGTATCAGGCAACGGCGCTAAAATAGTGACCAGTCATGATAATGTATGCATGATTGAACTGCGTATTGCTATGGACACTGATTTTTTATTTTTTTTAAATAAAATCAATGAATTGTTGGAATATACACAGCTTCAATCCTTAACGACTGGCGTGCATGCAGATCGTCATTTAGTGCAGCTTTGTTATACCATGGAAGTGGGTAGCAGTGCGCTGGCTGCGCTGGAAGCCATGGCACTGCCGGTTGTCAGCATCACCTTGCATACCGGTCTGGCGATGGTGGCACTGGTGGGAACAGGGATAGCTGGCCACGCCTTGCACAGTGATCATTTTCATCAACACGTGAAGGATCACGCAGTAGAATTTATTTCCCAGACAGCGGGAGGGATCAGTCTGGTTGCGGTTTTACGCACAAACCAAACAGAACGCCTTGTGCAGGATTTACATCAGGCATTATTTTCTGTTTCTCTACACACAAGGGCTTCAGGTTGACCAGGAACGTGGCTGTTGGAAAGCGGCAGCCCAAACCGTCATGGATCTACCCGGTATTGCGCATCCCGGCGGCTATCCCGGCGATGGTAACCATCAATGCCTGTTCCACCTCCGGGTCAGGATTTTCCTGCTGGCGAAAGCGCCACAACAGTTCAGCCTGTAGAACATTCAGTGGATCGGTGTAGATATTACGTAACATAATGGATTCGGCAATCCAGGGTAAATCTGCCATCAGGCGATCACCCTGAGCAATACTCAGGACGAGCTTGATGTCGTGCGCCAGTTGATCGCGCAGTTGCTGACCCAGAGGCCAGAGTTTTTTTTCCACCAGACGTTGATCATAATACTCGGCCAGCCAGAGATCTGCTTTGGCAAAGACCATTTCCAGCATGCCAATACGGGTAGCGAAAAATGGCCAGTCACGGCACATCATGGCTAATTGTTGTTGCTGGCCGGAATTAATGGCTTCCTGCAGACCATGGCCTGCTCCCAGCCAGGCAGGGAGCATCAAACGGTTTTGTGTCCAGGCAAAGATCCATGGAATGGCGCGTAAGCTGTCCATGCCGTCATCAGTCTGGCGTTTTGCCGGGCGAGATCCCAGTGGTAGCCTTGTCAGTTCCTGTTGTGGTGTGGCGGCACGAAAATAAGGCATAAAATCAGGATGTTCCCGGATGTAACTGCGATACCTGTTGCAGGAGGCATCTGATATCAGGTCCATCAGTTCACACCATGCTTTTTTCGGCTCTGGCGGGGGTAAAAGATTAGCTTCAAGTATGGCACTGGTATACAGCGCCAGACTGTTAACGGCGGCCTCAGGCAGACCAAATTTGAAACGGATCATTTCACCCTGCTCAGTGACCCTGAGGCCACCTTTCAGGCTGCCTGGAGGCTGTGATAACAGGGCAGCATGGGCAGGGGCGCCACCGCGCCCAATGGAGCCTCCACGCCCATGGAACAATGTCAATCTGACGCCGGCTTGTGTACAGATTTTGATTAAGGTTTCCTGCGCCCGGTACTGTGCCCAGGATGCTGCCATGACACCGGCATCCTTGGCGGAATCTGAATAACCAATCATCACCATTTGCCTGCCGTGGATAAGATCCTGGTACCCGTCAAGATTGAGTAATTGCGTCATCACTGTACTGGCGTTGTTCAGGTCATCCAGTGTTTCAAACAGGGGAACCACCGGTAGAGTGAGTGAACAGCCTGCTTCCTTTAGTAATAAATACACCGCCAGTACATCGGATGGGACCTTGGCCATTGAAATAATATAAGCAGCGATGGATCCCTGTGGGGCTTTTGCTATTACTCTACAGGTTGCAAGGATTTCGGCGGTATCAGCATCACATTGCCACTGGCGTGGTAACAGCGGGCGTCTGGAACGCAGTTCACGGATCAAAAAAGCCTGTTTTTCTGATTCAGGCCAACTATCATAGTCACCCAAACCGAGATAACGGATCAGAGAAGCGATAGCACGGGTATGGCGTGTGCTTTCCTGGCGGATATCGAGGCGCACCAGCGGTACGCCAAAACAGTGAATACGGTACAGGGTATCGAGCAATGCGCCATTGGCAATGATCTCCATGCCGCAGGTTTTTAAGGACTGCCAGCAGGCGTAAAGGGGCTGCCAGAGTTGTTCGTTACTGAGCAGTAAATTGTCAGGAGCAACCAAATTTTCATTTTGCAGTAGTTCTTTCAGGTAAGCTTGAGTATTTATGAGCTGGGCCCGGACCTTTTTGAGGACCTGACGATAGGGCTCAACGATTTCATTGCCCCCGGCCAGTGCACGTAATTCTGGCGTACAGTCAGACATTGACAGTTCAGAAATGAGCACCTGAATATCGCGCAGGAACAGATCACAGGCTTTCCAACGACCAAGCACCAGGACATGACGTGTTACTTCCGCGGTGACGTTAGGATTGCCATCCCTGTCACCGCCCATCCAAGAGGTAAAGCGAATAGGGACAGCTTCGGGCGCCAGGCCATAATTAAGAGAATGGGTTAGCTGTTCGTTAAATGCGCGCAGGAATGTTGGAACACCTTCCCACAGGCTGTTTTCAACAACAGCAAAGCCCCATTTTGCTTCATCAATGGGTGTTGGGCGCTGCCTGCGGATTTCATCGGTATGCCATGACTGAGCGATTAACTGACGCAGACGACGCATGATTTTAGTGCGTTGATAGTCCGGTAGATCGGTATGATCCAGCTGACCAAGACAAGTATTGACTTCCACCAGCTTATGGATCACGGTGCGACGGGTTATCTCGGTGGGATGAGCAGTTAATACCAGCTCGATCGATAACTCATCTATCGCTCTGCGCAGATCAGTATGGCTCAGCTGGTTATCTTTCAGACGTTGAAAAAGCTGTGCCAACCCCTGTGGATGGCTGGTGGTTTCTTCGTAAGGAGAAAGACTGTGATATTGTTCAGCGGTATTGGTTAGGTTGAGAAACTGGCTGAAGGCTCTGGCCACGGGTAATAGCTGGTCTGTGGAAAGATTGTGTAGCCTTGACAGTAACCGCTGACGATGTGTTTTATTACCCGCCCGTGAGGATTTTGACAACTGACGCAGGGTTTCTACCTGGATGAGAATGTCTTCTCCCTGCACCTTTTTGATACAGTCTCCAAGTAGTTTTCCCAACATACTGACGGTACTGCGCATGGCGTAATATTGTTCGTTCATGATAATCCTGGTGTGCTGAACAGGCAAAGCGCAATTTATAACGGACTGATTTTGACAACGTATTATCTATCATAGTAAACTTCGAACAGACTTGACACCTCGTGCAGGCATAACAGCCAATTTAAAGAAAAGAAAGGAGTCTGCATGTTTTTTTATTACCAACGTGTCATCGGCACGTTTTTTCTGGCTATCATGATGATATTAACCACTCCATCTTTTTCCATGACACCGCCCGTTGCCGGGAAAATACCCTGGCAGGAATTGCGCCATGGAGAGACAGTCACTGATGATTATTACTGGCTGCGTAACAAAACCGATCCCAACGTTATGGCTTACCTGAAGGCAGAGAATGCCTGGACTCAGGCAATGACTAAAAATCTTAAGCCGCTCTCAACGACGTTGTACAAAGAAATGAAGGGCCGTATGAAGGAAACCGATTTATCGGTTCCTACCAGGCGCGGTAATTATTATTATTATAATCGCACCGAGGCTGGTCTGCAGTACCCTATTATTTGTCGCCGTCGGGCGCGTGCTGATTTTACTTATGATGCCAATGCTGTGGAAGAAATCCTGCTGGATGAAAATCAACTTGCCAGAGATCAGACTTTTTTCCAGATTGGGAATTTCTCGGTTAGTCACAATGATCGTTACCTGGCTTATTCCACTGATACCACCGGTTATCGCCAGTACCAGCTACACATTAAAGATCTACAGACAGGGCAGTTACTCACCGATTCCATTGAACGAGTCACTTCTCTGGCATGGGCGGCGGACAACCAGACCCTGTTTTTGATACAGGAAGAAGCGACCACCAAACGCCATAGTTTGCTGGTACGCCTTAAGCTGGGCAGCCCACCAGTAGAGTTGTACCATGAGGAAGTGGAACAGTTTGATCTCACTGTGGAGAACAGCAATGATCGTCAATTCATTTTACTTTTTGCAAACAGTACGGATACCAGTGAGGTCAGCCTGCTGGCGGCAGACAGGCCACAGGACAGTTTCCGTTCGGTACTGGGACGTGTAAATGGGCATCGTTACAGTCTGGATCATCGTAACGGTGAGTTATTCATCCTGACTAATAAGGACGCGCAAAACTTTCGTCTGGTACGGGCGCCGCTGCAAACACCGGATCCTGTGTATTGGCAGGAATTGAGCGCTCATGACTCGAATGTTCTGTTGGAAGGTCTGGAATTATTTCGTGATTTTCTTGTGGTCAGTGAAAAATGTAATGCACAGGAACGTACGCGCATTTACAGCTTTGCTGATCAGAGCTGGAAGACGATAAACTTCGACGAACCCGTATACGTTCAATATGCGGGAGGCACCCCGGAATTTACTTCGCAACTCTACCGCCTGGTTTATCAATCGCCGGTGACACCGCCAAGGGTGCTTGATGTTGACATGGCTACCGGTCAGCGTAAGGTACTGAAGCAGGAAGAAGTCCCTGGTTACGATCCGGATCTTTATGAAACCCAACGCTTGTGGGCAACGGTGCGCGATGGTGCCAGGGTGCCATTATGGACGGTATACAAAAAGGGAATTAAACTGGATAGTCAGACCCCTCTGTTGCTGTATGCCTATGGTGCCTATGGCCTCCCTGCTGAGGCTGCATTCTCAAGCAGCATCATCAGCCTGCTTGATCGGGGTGTGGTGTTTGCCGAAGCGCATATCCGTGGTGGTAATGATATGGGTGAGTACTGGCATGAGCAGGGTATGCTAATGCACAAAAAAAACAGCTTTTACGATTTTATCGACAGCGCTGAATACCTTATCCAACAGGGCTGGACCAGCCCGGAACGCTTGATTATCGAAGGCGGTAGTGCCGGAGGCCTGTTGATGGGTGCGGTGATCAATATGCGTCCGGATTTGTTCCATGCAGTACATGCCGCTGTGCCCTTTGTCGATATGATGAATACTATGATGGATGCGAGTTTACCGCTGACCACTGGCGAATACCTGGAATGGGGTGATCCCAACAATAAAGTAGCCTATGATTACATGCGCAGCTATTCACCGTACGACAATATTGAGCGCAAGGCCTATCCATCGATGCTGGTCACCACTGGCCTGAACGATAGCCAGGTGATGTATTGGGAACCGGCAAAATATGTCGCTAAGCTGCGTGCCATGAAGACTGATAAAAACCCGTTGTTGCTTAAAGTTAACATGGGTGCTGGTCACGGGGGAGCGTCTGGGCGTTATAATGCTATGAAAGAACGGGCGTTTGAAATAGCCTGGATGTTATCACAGTGGCATCTCGATTAATCTGGCTGAATTTCAGTGACTTTAACCCAATACCTTCAACCAACCCAGTCAGCGGTGGTTTTATACTTGACTGTCTGAATTAACATGCGCAGATTGCCTTAATAGCTGGCACAAATGACGCCATTCATGCTCAGTCATACTGTCTGATGCCAGCCAAAATGACCGCCTGGTATTGCTTTCTATTTGCCCGAGCAACAATAAAACACCCTGTCGAATCATCCAGGGTTGTCTGACAATACACCATTCCTGATTCTGCCACAGTAGCAAATTACCCTCTTTTAAGGTGATCTGTCCCTGACACAAAGCAATATTTTTTTGACTGCGAATACCGTCATATACCATGACAGGGCACAATACCAACCACAACACGCCATAACCTTGTGGCCAGCAGATAATCCCTGTTAATAACATCAAAATACTGTGAACCAGTAACGCAAAAAATCGGGTTTGCCTTGAAATTTTCAGGTTACATTGCCAATGGATCACGAGCTTGGTTTCGTGTCTGAATTAATTCAACCATTCTTTGAAGGTCGTTATCCTGGGGTTTGCCATGACTCATTAGCCAGTCAAACAGATCAGGATCATGACTCATCAACAACCGTATAAATAAACGTTTATCATTATCACTCAGCATGTCGTATTCATTTTCAAAAAACGGCATAATAGTAATATCAAGTTCACGCATACCACGACGGCATGCCCAGCGAATATGTGCTTTATTATGAATATCCATGCTATGTACTCCAAACATCAGCCCAATAGATAATCCAAGGTAAAGGTAACGATACTTTGGAATTCGATATAATAATTAACATTTTTATAACATAAAAATCAAATATGATGAATTGATAGTTTATGACTGTGTAATTATCTGAACATCAGGCATTTATTAAATAATGGTGATTTTTTGTAACTATATTTTGCTTGAATTGATAGATAATCTGTTCATGTTGTTATAGCCTGATAATGGTTATCAGCTTAAACTAAGCGTAAGCGCAACGCTTTCAGGATCTTTGCACAGGTTATCTCCCGGTAGCATTTTGCAAGAGGTCTATGGGAATAGCAGTCCTTATATACCCGGATTTGCAGGATATAACATGATAGACAAAACGGCTTTTCCTGTGCATCATCTTTTAACCTCTTTTCAGTTACCCCTAATCATAATGTCACTCGACGAGTGGGCCTTAGTCACATTAACGGGATTGGATCGGTTTAAGTATCTGCAGGGGCAGATAACCAGTGATATTAATGAGCTGCAAACAGACCAGCATGTCCTCTGTGCACACTGTGATGCCAGAGGAAAAATGTGGAGCCCCCTGAGGTTATTTCATCGCGGAGAAAGCCTTGCCTTTATTGAACGTCAAAGTCTGGTCAGTACTCAGCTGGCAGAATTAAAGAAATACGCCGTGTTCTCTAAAGTTTCCATTACTCAGGATGAACACGCTGTATTATTAGGTATTGCCGGATATCAGGCACGGACAGTATTGGCATCAGTATTTAACACAGTACCTGATGCCAAACATCCTGTGATACAACATCAGGACAGCACTGTTTTGCATTTTTCCCTGCCATCAGAGCGTTTTTTACTGGTGACCGGACGTGAACAAGCGGAATCATTACGTAGCAAAACAGGGGGTAATGCCGCAGACTACGACAGCCAGCAATGGCTGGCACTGGATATCGCAGCGGGCTATCCAATAATAGACGCCATTAACAGTGGAGTGTTTATCCCTCAAGCAGTCAACCTTCAGGCATTAGCGGGGATCAGCTTCACTAAAGGTTGTTATGTTGGCCAGGAAATGGTGGCACGGGCCAAATATCGTGGTGCTAACAAGCGGGCGCTCTACTGGTTGGTGGGCACTGCCAGCCGCATACCTCAGGCTGGTGAAGATTTAGAATGCCAGCTGGACGCTAACTGGCGGCGTACAGGTAAGGTACTGGCCGCCAGTCAGCTGCAAGATAACAGGCTATGGGTACAGGCAGTACTGAACAATGATCTCCCACCGGATACGGTGCTGCGTGTCCGGGAAGATAACCACAGTACACTAACCATCCAACCGCTGCCCTATACGCTGGAAGAAACGAAATAAATAGTAGCGCCCAGTGGTGCATGTTGCCAGGTGATTTCCCGAAATGACGTATGGGGCGTGCGTATCAAACAGGTGCGCAACGTTTACTTGCCTGGAAAAATATCGGCGACGGTGGAGCTTCTCATGATATCAGAGCAATCAACGCGCTTTTTATAAAATTGTCTGTAACAGGGTATAGTTATGTATTAATCTCCAGATAAGTGAACATTGTGTGCCTATTTTTAGTCAATCCGTTGATAAAAGGGCTAGAATGAAGAATGATCAAATGGGCACCAGGCGACTGATTTCAACCACTTGATCGCTTGGCAAATAATAATAATCGGTAACATGCATGCCGTTACGCACCATCAAGGCAAAAATATTGCGCTGCCACGAAGGCAATGCGCCATGCCCTTCCCGCCTGACAATGGTTTCGTGACCCAGATAGTAAGTCGCGTTATTAAGATTCATCCCACACAGTTGTACCTCCATACAGCGCAATAGTTGCGGGATATTCGGGCGCTCCATAAAGCCGTAATTTGCAATACCACACCAGAATCCCGGCCCCCGTTCTTCTATGATCAAGCGATGAGCATCAGAGATCCATGGCACATTCAGCACCACGATATTTAGAGCAAGCAGATCGGTATGCAATGAACCGTTACGCTTGACGTGCCATTTCATTACTGGTGGTATTCCATCATGAGAACGGGTCAGAAAAATGGCGGTGCCGGGTACGCGTGGAATGGCTTTTTCTTTGATCACTGCCATAAAATCGCGAACCGGGATCACTTTTTCATCCAGCGTCTGCGATACAGCAACCATGCCACGATGCCAGATCAGCATCGCCCCATAGATTGTCACTGCCAGTAACAGGGGTATATATCCACCTTCGAGCACTTTGGTCATGTTAACAATCAGAAAGCTGAGATCAACGATCAAGAAACATCCTGCCACCACCAGGCTGGCAGTCATGCTCCAATGCCAGATTTCGCGCATCGCAATGAACAACAGCCCAGACGTCATGAGCATTGTCAGGGAGACCGCAATACCGTAAGCGGCTGCCAGGTTATCCGACGATTTGAAAAATACCGCCAGGAAAATGGTGACTGCCATCAGCAATCCGTTAATGGTACCAATATAGATCTGGCCATAGCTCTGTTCCGTTGTCTGCTTGACGCGCAGGCGCGGTAGCCAACCAAGCTGAATAGCTTGTCGTGTCATAGAAAATGCGCCACTGATAATTGCCTGGCTGGCGATGATCGTTGCCAGCGTGGCGATAATGACCAGCGGGATCTGTAATACGGGTGGGCACAGGTGAAAAAAGAGGTTCTGTGTAACATCAGCGCCGGACAGGATCAGCGCCGTCTGACCTGCATAGTTAAGCAACAGGCTTGGAAACACGATGGCAAACCACGCAAGCCAGACAGGTTGTTTGCCGAAGTGTCCCATGTCGGCATACAATGCTTCGGCACCGGTAACGCATAGAAAAACGCCAGCCAGTACCATAAAACTTACGAAGCCATTTGAAAACAAGAAGGTAATACCGTAGATCGGATTGAGTGCCAATAACACGGCCGGATGCTGCATAATACCCAAAATTCCCAAGGCAGCTATGGTGAAAAACCACAGTGCCATGATAGGGCCAAACACCTTACCAATACGCGCGGTACCCAACGGTTGGATGGCAAACAGACCGATTAGAATGACGACCGTTGCTGGCAAAATGTAAGGTTTCGATTCCGGTACAACAATGTTCAGCCCTTCAAGCGCGGAAAGTACAGAGATCGCCGGGGTAATTGCGCCATCACTATAAATCAGGGCTGCACCAAATAATCCGGCAAAAAGTACCACGGGCCGGATCTTTTTTTTACTCACCAATAACGACATCAGTGCCAGTATGCCACCTTCACCGTTATTATCGATGCGCATGGCAAGTATTGCGTATTTCACCGAAGTAACAATAATCAGTGTCCAGAAAATCAGCGAAAATAGGCCCATGATCACTGCAGGTGAAGGGGTGTTTACTGAGATAAATTTTAATGTTTTCAATGTGTAAAGCGGGCTGGTGCCGATATCACCAAAAACGATACCCAAAGCACCCCACGTTTGCAGAGTCAAACGGGTTTGTTTATTACTTTTCAAATCATGCATAGCTAACACCATGTCTTCCTCATGCTCGTCGCCCCGCAGCGAGTTCTGCAGCAGGCGATAACCCCCTGATATGGTAAGGTATTATTATTTATTATTTAATTTGATAATTAAATAATAAATTTATATGATTTATTTTTAACTCGAAACCGGAAGATAATATATGAACATCAAAACACCTCTGTTGGCATCAATGATTTGTATGCTAAGTTTGACGTCATTTTCAAGTCATGCCCTTATGACAACAGGCAGTCTACAGTGCCTAGGGACATTCTATGGCAAGATCAGTACGGTAAGCGATAACGTGAGAGCTGCTGCAATGCAGTCTGCAAATTTAACAAGTGGTTGTAAAGAACTGTCAACAGCTTTTAGTGCGGTATCTCAGCTGGTCGTTAATGTGAATGAACTCCTTCAAATCTCAATAAATACAATGGGATATAGCAATTCGAAAAATATCTCATCTGATACATCCATTACTTCCTCCATTAATAAAATAATATCGAGTATAACGAGTATTAATTCATTACTCACTCTCTCGACAGTACAGCCAGTATCCGGTGTAAGCAGTTTTGGCACAACTTTGACTGAACTACAGAAATTGCTGAATGCTATGCTTAGTCAACAAGAGAATCCTGCTTCCTGTTGATATCATGGGAATAATGCATTGAGTTTAGTATTTAAGACTGTGCTGCAGTCTGTTACCAAACAAAAAACAAAATTGATGACTTCATATTACCTGCTATGATTTTTTGATCGCAAACAGGTATATAAGTACCTACAGAGAGAGCATATGAACATACAAACACCACTACTGGTATTACTAATGTGTATGTTAAGTCTGACATCATTTTCAGGCCGTGCACTGCTGACGCAGGATAGTATACAGTGTCTAAATACCATCAGTAACAAACTCAGTTCTGTTACGTCACAAATAACAACGGCGGCTCAGGCAGCAAGTACTCAGTATGGTTGTTGTAGTACCTGTATGGCACTGATAAATACTAACTCGACGTCACTGGGACCAACACTGGTTCGCATTGGATCATTGATAGGTGCAGCAAGAACTGCTCTAGGTTCTGCCAAAACACTGAATGTACAGTCTGCTCCAGCGGTGGTGGTTGCTATAGGTCAGTTGACTGGTGTTAGTATGAACCCAGTGGCTGGTGTGGCAGTGGATCTTCCTCAGCTGGCTGCCCAGTTGAAGGCTTTGCTACAAGATATACAGTCGTCAACTGCTACGCCTTCTTCATGCTAGGATCATGATAATTTTGTTATGGCATTGTTAACAAAGTTACATTTGAGGTAAGCTGATAATTTTGCATCTGAATTTAGTACGATGTTTTCTTTCTCCGCTATTGCCTGCCTTAAGGTCTTTAAACTGCTTTGTTAACAGTGTCATAGTTACTGGCAGGAAAAATGTCTGAAGGAAGCTTGGTACAACAACTGCCTACCAAAGTCCAGACTGTCGCAAGGGAGTATTTTGCGACCCCATGGCAGCCATTATTTATCGAAAGAAATTTCTGCGCCAGATTGCGCTCTAATAGTCTCAGAAAGCAATGCAAAAAACGGTTTCCCGCTACGATCACAAAACCAGTTATTATCTTTAAAATTAAAGTGATAGCCCCCCGTTTTAGCGGCCAGCCACACTTGATGTAAGGGCTCCTGACGGTTGATGACTATCTGACTACTGCCCACTATCAGGCGCATGACGCCTTCATTGATCTCATAATCAATATCGGCATCAACCGCATCCAGCGTCTGTTCAATCCTGGATATAAGCTGGTCAACTAACTGATGAAACTCGCTGTCGTTCATAATCAATTCCTGTTGCTTTTCATCATCCACCTGCGATGATAGAAAACATATCTGGATAATGGACACAATAGCAATGAAAAAAAAACGACCCACGCTGCCTGTCATGATCATGTTGCTGGGAATCGCCGGTTGTGGCCTGAAAGGCCCTCTTTATATCCCCCCCGCTGTGGACAAGCCTGCAATAAAAACGACACAATCAGACGCAGGTAATAAAATAGGTCTCATAAACCATAATGATTAGCGGAATATGATATGCAATTTTCCAAAATGCACGCGCTTGGCAACGATTTTATGGTTGTTGATGCAGTCACACAAAACGTTTACTTTTCTCCTGAACAGATCAGGCGTATGGCTGATCGGCACCGGGGTGTTGGATTTGATCAGATGTTGTTAGTAGAGCCACCTTACGATCCCGAGCTGGATTTTCACTACCGTATTTTCAATGCAGATGGTAGTGAAGTAGCACAATGTGGTAATGGTGCGCGCTGTTTTGCACGTTTTGTCTATATCAAGAGGTTAACGGGTAAACGAAATATTTGTGTCAGTAATCAGACTGGGCGTGTACTCATGTACATGATGGAAGATGATACCGTTTGTGTCAACATGGGGGAACCCAACTTTGAACCACAAGCTATCCCCTTTCATGCACAAAAAAAAGAAAAAACCTATATTTTACGGGCCGCTGAACAAACTATCTTGTGCAGTGTGGTTTCCATGGGCAATCCTCATTGTGTACTACAGGTAGAAGATATTACGGTTGCCAATGTCGCATTTTTGGGGCCATTGCTTGCGCATCATGAACGTTTTCCTGAACAGGCTAATATTGGTTTTATGCAAATTGTCAGTCGCGGACATATACGCTTACGTGTTTATGAACGCGGTACAGGAGAAACGTTAGCCTGTGGTAGTGGCGCAAGTGCTGCCGTCGCGACTGGCATTGTCCTGGGGCTGCTGAACGGACACGTTCAGGTTGAACTGCCTGGCGGGAACTTAAATATCCACTGGAAGGGGCCAGGTCACCCACTTTACATGACGGGACAGGCTCTCCACGTCTATGATGGTTTTATTCATTTATTGTAATCCTCTTATAAAATTTATGATTAACCCTGCACATGCACAGGAGCTGTGAATTGCCCGTATGATGACATTAGACGATGACGCTGTAATACACTACCTGCTGAGGCATCCTGATTTTTTTATTCGTAATGCCAGCCGGGTTGAACAGATGCATATCCCTCATCCTGTAAAGGGCAGTGTTTCCCTGGTGGAATGGCAGTTGGCACGACAGCGTAGTCAAATAAGTCAGTTGGAAGAAGAAATTACCTTGCTAATGGAACAGGCAGGTTTAAATCAAATTTTATTCAAACGCTTATTACAACTTCAGACTGAATTAACGGCGGCCAACCACTTGCAGGATATGATAATGCAGCTTAACCGCTGGGCACAAAGTTTTGGCGTGGCGAGCGTTAATATCCGTCTGTTCAGCGATTGCTGGAAAATAGATGCACTTTCGGATCTCGCCTCTCTGGCCTTGGTACGTGATGCTTTTGAACCACTGAGAATCCAGCGATTAAAACATGAACGTCATTATCTTGGTAGCCTGAATGATGCAGAATTATCGTTACTGTTACCTGCAACCCGGCAAACGGGTTCAGTGGCATTATCATTGCTGGGTGAAGATGAGGCTTTGGGTGTCATGATTTTCAGCAGTCAGGATCACCAGCACTACCAACCTGGCATGGGCACTGCCATGCTTGATTATTTGGCCAGTCTCTTGCCTGTCTTGATGAAACGCTGGATTGAACTCGCATGACTGAAGTAATTTGTGATCTTACTAAACCGATTGAGGCTTTTTTATGTTACCTGAAAATTGAGCGTCAACTCAGCCCACTGACCATTGATAGTTATACCCGCCAACTACAAGCACTGACTCTTATTGCCAGTCAGGCAGGGGTCACGCACTGGCAATATCTTGATGCTGCACAGGTACGTCAGTTGGTTATTATCAGTAAACGCGCAGGCTTGCAGTCAACAAGTCTGGCGCTGCGTCTTTGTGCATTGCGCAGTTTTCTCGACTGGTTGGTACGTCAGGGTATGCTGACAGCGAATCCAGCCAGAGGCATAAGCACTGCGAAGGTGGCGCGTCACTTGCCAAAAAATATGGATGTCGATGAAGTCAATCGCTTGTTGGATATTAATCTTAAGCACCCGTTAGCCGTACGTGATCGAGCCATGTTAGAAGTGATGTACAGTGGCGGATTGCGGTTATCGGAACTCGTGAATATGGATTGCAGAGATGTGGATTTGGTGGCCGGGCAAGGACGGGTTCTGGGTAAGGGCAGCAAAGAACGTCAGATTTTGCTGGGTCGGATTGCAGTGAATAGGTTAACAGATTGGCTGGCATTACGCGGTGCATTTTCGCCTCAGACAGATGCCCTATTTCTTTCCCAAACCGGCCAGCGCATCTCAATGCGCAACGTGCAAAAACGCTTTGCACAGTGGGGGCTGAAACAGGGCGTGAACAGTCATATCCATCCCCATAAATTACGCCACTCTTTCGCTACACATATGCTGGAATCCAGCGGTGATTTACGTGCCGTGCAAGAGCTGTTGGGTCATGCTAATCTGGCAACCACACAAATCTATACGCATCTTAATTTTCAACATCTGGCTACCGTGTATGATGCTGCACATCCAAGGGCTAAACGGGGAAAATCCTGATGTATTTTTATCGTGCCCTTACTCCTATTGCTGCCATCACTTTCGATTTATCAGGCGGCCAGATGCTTTGGTTTACACCAACAGCCTTGCTCCATGCTGGTGATAGCCTGATTACAGGTGTAGCAGGCGTGTGGAATGCAGGCTTGCTGGATAAATAATAGAAAAATATCATGGCTGTGAATAGTCGTTGTTTACTGCCACATATTGAAATTTCCTGCCTGACTTTCCTGACAGCATTGTTATAATAGGCTGTATAAAATCACAGTGAAATTTCAATGATACAATAAACTTCTTGTAAAAATCGCTCAAAAGTTTAATCAAGGCAAGCCATTTTTTCGTATCAGACAAACGGTGCTTTATGGATATTTCTTTACTATTTGATGGGCTGAATGACAAACAACGAGCAGCCGTTGCTGCACCTGCGGGCAATATGTTAATCCTTGCGGGTGCAGGAAGTGGTAAAACCAGGGTACTCGTGCATCGTATCGCCTGGTTATTATCGTTTGAAAACGTCTCTCCTTATTCAATTATCGCCGTCACCTTTACCAATAAGGCAGCAGCAGAAATGCGTCATCGTATTGAGCAGTTGCTCGGCACTAGCCATGGTAAGATGTGGATCGGTACTTTTCATGGACTGTCACATCGTTTGTTACGTGCGCACCACATGGATGCTGGCTTGCCCGCTGATTTTCAAATCCTCGATACTGATGATCAGCAACGTCTACTGAAACGTATTATTCATTCACTGAATTTGGATGATAAACAATGGTCACCACGTCAGGCCAGCTGGTATATCAATGCTAAAAAAGACGAAGGTTTGCGACCACAGCACATTGATAGCTATGGTAATCCCATAGAAGCAACCTGGTTGCGCATCTACCAGGCTTATCAGGAAGCCTGTGATCGTACAGGTATGGTAGATTTTGCCGAACTGTTATTAAAAGCCCGTGAATTATGGCTAAACAGGCCACATATCCTTCATCATTACCGTGAACGTTTTACCACCATTTTGGTGGATGAGTTTCAGGACACCAATCATATTCAATATGCCTGGCTTCGTCTGCTAGCCGGTGATCTTGCCCGTGTCATGATTGTTGGGGATGATGATCAGTCCATTTATGGCTGGCGTGGTGCTCAGATAGAAAATATTCAACGTTTCCTGAATGATTTTACCGATGTACAAACGCTGCGCCTGGAGCAGAATTATCGTTCCACCCGGACAATCCTGAACGCAGCGAACAGTCTGATAGACCATAATAATGGCCGTATGGGAAAAAATTTATGGACTGAGGGGGCGGCAGGTGAACCTATTTCCTTGTATTGTGCGTTCAACGAGCTGGATGAAGCCCGCTTTGTGGTGAATCGCATCAAGGCTTGGCAGGAAAATGGGGGGGCATTAAACGATTGTGCCATCCTTTATCGCAGTAACGCGCAATCACGTGTACTGGAAGAAGCACTATTGCAAGCTGCCATGCCATACCGTATTTATGGTGGACAGCGCTTTTTTGATCGCCAGGAAATCAAAGATGCCCTCGCTTACCTGCGTCTGATGGTGAGCCGCAATGATGATGTGGCCTTTGAGCGCGTGGTCAATACTCCCGTCAGGGGTATTGGTTCGCGTACTCTGGATATCATGCGTCAGACCGCCCGTGATCGCCAATTGACATTATGGCAGTCAACCCATGCATTATTGCAGGAAACAATCTTGGTGGGCCGCAGCGCATCAGCATTGCAGCGCTTTATCGAATTAGTAGAGGCGTTAGCCCAAGAAACAGCAGAAATGTCATTGCAGGCCCAGACTGAGCGGGTTATACGGGATTCCGGCCTGTGGTCCATGTATCAGCATGAAAAAGGTGAAAAAGGCCAAGCGCGGATAGAAAATTTAGAAGAATTAATCTCCGCAACCGGGCAGTTTGTCCAGGAAGAAAACGATTTACCACCCTTACAAGCTTTTTTATCCCATGCTGTGCTGGAATCGGGAGAAGGTCAGGCTGATACCTTTCAGGATGCCGTGCAATTGATGACATTACATTCAGCGAAAGGCTTGGAGTTCCCTCAAGTGTTTATCGTTGGCATGGAAGAAGGCATGTTTCCCAGTCAGATGTCTCTTCATGAAGCAGGCCGTCTTGAAGAAGAACGGCGTCTGGCTTATGTTGGTATAACCCGGGCCATGCAAAAACTGACCATAAGCTATGCTGAGCACCGTCGACTGTATGGTAAAGACGTTAGTCATCGTCTCTCACGTTTCATTAGGGAGTTACCGCAGGAATCTATTGAGGAAGTCCGGTTACGTGCCAATATTACGCGGTCGTTCGCTGCTCATCAGGTGCAGATGCGTGAAAATGATCATGGTTTTTCCTTAGGCCAACGGGTACGCCATCCAAAATTCGGAGAAGGAACGGTCATTAGCCTGGAAGGGCAGGGTGAACACAGTCGGTTACAAATTGCTTTTCAGGGCGAAGGAATTAAATGGCTGGTGACCGCTTACGCCAGATTAGAAGCACTGAGCGGTTGACAGCCTTTTTCCTGTCAGCGTAACATGCGTTTACCATTATCAGTGAGGGCGTTAGCCTTGAACACACCCAGAAGAGACTGGCTCAACGATCTTTTACACCATTCCTGATGCTACCCTCCGTTGCTGATAGCCCGGGGTTGTCAGCGGCCGCTTTTTTGCGTCGCTCTGAGTCAGATGTTCTTAATGGTCTGAAACATGTTGTGATGCTAAAGCTCCTTTATGTTTCTGTGTTTCAACAGGTTTCCCTGACTGCCATTTTAAGGGAGTTATCGCACATGCTAAGCGCATTTAAGCTAGAAAACAATCGGTTATCCCGTATGGAACTGGATGAGTCCGAAGAGTTGTCTGCATCATTGTGGATTGATCTGGTTGAACCTGAAAAGACTGAACGTGAGAAAATTCAGCATGAACTGGGCCAGGGCCTTGTTACTCAGCCAGAACTGGATGACATCGAAGCTTCTGCACGGTTTTTTGAAGATGAAGATGGTTTACACATTCACTCATTTTTCTATTTTCAAGATGTTGGCGATCATGCCGGTAATGCCACCGTTGCGTTTACGGTCCGTGATGGGCGTCTGTACACGTTACGTGAACGTGAATTACCTGCGTTTCGCCTGTATCGCATGCGGGCACGCAACCAGATGATGATGAATGGTAATGCCTATGAACTGTTACTGGATTTATTTGAAACTAAAATTGAACAATTAGCTGATGAGATCGAAAATATCTACAGTAATCTGGAAGCCTTAAGCCGGGTTATTATGGAAGGACAACAGGGTGATGAATATGATGCTGCATTGTCCCGTTTGGCTGAACAGGAAGATATTGGCTGGAAGGTACGTCTGTGCTTGATGGACACCCAACGTGCAATTAACTTTTTGTTACGTAAAGCGCGCCTACCTGTGAGTGAGCTTGAACAGGCTCGTGAAGTATTGCGTGATATTGAATCTTTATTGCCACACAATGAGTCCCTGTTCCAGAAGGTGAATTTTCTGATGCAGGCAGCAATGGGGCTTATTAACATCGAACAAAACCGTATTATCAAGATATTCTCAGTGGTTTCGGTGATATTCCTACCGCCAACCTTGGTAGCATCCAGTTACGGGATGAATTTTAAGTTTATGCCAGAGTTGCAGTGGTCGTTTGGCTATCCGGGTGCCATCGGTTTAATGATTATTGCCGCTCTTGCACCTTGGCTCTATTTCAGACGAAAAAACTGGTTATAAGCATCTGATGGATGTCGTTGATAAAAAACATCGACCACCGTCCCTTGAATTTTCTGTATTGGCTGCTGATCGTTAATCAGCCCAGCAGCTAACAAAACAAGATTAACCGACCAGATAAGTTGCTGTCGCGCTGGCAATATGAATGTCATCTTGATTATGTAGTTCCACTCTGGCAACGGAAACCTTATTGCCACCCCGTAAGATACGACTGGTAGCGATAAAATGTTCCCCCCGGCCTGGCCGCAGATAATCTACACGTAGATCAATAGTCCCCATCTTCGATAAATCCTGACTCAATCGCTCCTGAGTCAAGGTTTCATAACGCATCAGGCAGTTACCCACACATACCAATCCTGCAGCAACATCCAGTACCGCAGCAATGACACCACCATGCAAAATGCGTTGAGCAAGATTCCCCACCAATTTTTCCTGGTTATTGAATGTTAGTTGCGCATAATCCTGTTCAAAACATTGCAATTGCAAACCGAGTTCCTGATTAAAAGGCATATGGTAAACAAAAATTTTACTGATCAAACGACGGGCGTCTTCTAACGTTAATTCTGTGGCAGGCATTTCTTTGTTCTCTCATGGACATTTAATAAAAAATTTGATTAGAAATGATTTATTTTATTATTGTGGTATGTTATTCCTGCTGTTTCTAAAAATAACAGGATGTTAATGAATAATATATATCTATCGTTTTAATATTTAAAATAATAAATAAAAGTAACCAATAGAAAAATTGGAGAAAAAATGCGTATTATTTTGTTATTAGAGGAATTATTATCATGATCTATTTTGATGAAGCGATAATTAACTATTAACAGAATAGTTTAAAGGCCTTAAGGCAGATAGAAGAAAGAGAAGTAGGCGGAACCCGGTATCGTTACCACGACAAAAAACGGTATATTGTTCTTCTTACAAAAAAGCATCAGGTTGACATCGTTGTTTCATTCATGGTCATACATAACAACAACCCTTCAGAAAGTCACATGACGCCCCGAATACAGCACCAGGCTGAGCGGGTATTACAGAATACCTTTGGTTACCAAAAGTTTCGCCCGGGTCAGGAGAATATTATTAATAGCATTCTGGCCGGTCAGGATTGCCTGGTCGTTATGCCAACGGGTGGCGGAAAGTCACTATGCTATCAAATTCCCGCTCTGGTCATGAAAGGGATAACACTGGTGGTGTCACCCCTCATTGCGTTGATGAAAGATCAAGTCGATCAGCTGACAGCCTGTGGAGTAAAGGCTGCATACCTCAACTCTGCGCAAACAGGGGAACAGCAGCGTGCAGTGATGCATGCCTGCTACAGTGGTCAGATAAAATTACTGTATGTTTCCCCTGAACGCCTGATGATGACTCATTTTCTTAAACAGCTTGCTCACTGGCAACCTTCACTGTTAGCGATTGACGAAGCCCACTGTATTTCCCAGTGGGGACATGATTTTCGCCCGGAGTATCGTACTCTGAGTCAGTTAAAACAGCATTTCTCCTGGTTACCGGTGATGGCACTCACTGCAACAGCCGATGAAACAACCCGTAATGATATTGTGCATCTGCTGAATCTGTCTCAACCTTGCATTCAGATCAGTAGTTTTGATCGTCCCAATATTCGTTACACGTTGATGAATAAGCAGAACCCTATGCATCAACTTTGGTGTTTTATCCAAAGCCAACAGGACAAGAGTGGTATTATCTATTGTAACAGCCGTGCCAGAGCCGAAGAAATTAGCACCCGATTGCACCATCGTGGTCTAAAAGTCGCTGCCTATCATGCCGGGATGGATCATCTACGACGCACACAGATTCAGGAGGAGTTCCAGCGGGATCATGTTCAGATAGTCGTTGCCACTGTTGCATTTGGCATGGGTATTAATAAATCCAATGTTCGTTTTGTCATACATTTTGACATTTCACGTAATATTGAATCCTATTATCAGGAAACCGGACGGGCGGGACGTGATAACCAACCCGCACAAGCCCTGTTGCTTTACGATCCTGCCGATATCGCCTGGCTGGATCACTGTCTGAAAGAAAAATCCCGCAGCTTGCAGTCTGCTACAAGCCCCCCCTGTACAGATCAACAACAGGATATTGCACAGTACAAACTGCAGGCCATGCGTGCCTTTGCCCAAGCGCAAACCTGTCGGCGTTTAGTGCTGCTCAATTATTTTGGTGAAAGCAGACAGCAGATTTGCGGTAATTGCGATATTTGTCTGAACCCGCCCAGATTTTATGATGGGTTGATTGATGGACAGAAAGCGTTGTCCTGTGTCTATCGAGTTGGCCAGTGCTATGGATTAGGATACATTGTTGACCTGTTACGGGGTGTCAGTAACCCACGTATTTGTGCAGCAGGGCATGATACCTTATCTGTCTACGGCATTGGACGAACCCAAAGTAGTGAACACTGGATCAGTGTATTGCACCAATTGATCCATTTGGGATTACTGCGCCAGAGCATGGCCATGCATTCAGCACTGGTGTTAACAGCAGCGGCATTACCCATATTACGCAGTGAGGCTGCATTAAAATTGGCACTACCGCGCCCGCTAAGTCTGAAAAAATACAATAATCATTGCCAAAAATCCCATAAAGGTCATTATGATACCCGACTTTTTTCCAGGTTACGTCGACTGAGGCAAACCATCGCTGATGAAGAAAATATTCCACCCTATGTTGTCGTTCATGATGCAACGCTATTGGAAATGGCAGAGAAAATGCCGGTAACAGCGAGCGAACTCTTACGCATCAATGGCATCGGACAACGTAAACTGGCGCGTTTTGGGGCCCTGTTTCTATCTGCAATATGTGCGCATGCAGATGAATTCTGATATACAGTCAGGTAATAATATGCTAACCATACTATTTCAACCATTGCACAATGTTTGTCTTGCCCCTAATCGTGAGGATGAAACTTACCGCTAATGCCTCTGGAGAGCTCAAATGACAGGTTAACCCGTGAAAAACATTTCACTGACTTTGTAATAGGGCCATTACATGATTTTTGGCACCAACGGGAAGAAGACGTATTCTCTGGTATCGATCAAGTCCCTATCCGCTATGTCCGTTTTTGTCATAGCCATCATACGCAAGTCGTAGTAGTAGTGACCGGCCGTATTGAAAGTTACATTAAATATGCAGAAGTGGCGTATGATCTTTTTTATTCAGGCTTTGATGTCATGATACTGGACCATCGAGGACAGGGCCTGTCAGGCAGAATATTACCTGACAGGCAACGTGGGCATGTTCGCGCTTTTTCAGATTATGTCTATGATTTTTCACAATTTATTCAACTGGAAATCGTTCCACGGGCCTACGCCCGCCGTTTTGCACTGGCTCATTCCATGGGAGGCGCTATTCTTGCCCAATTTATTATTCATTATCCTGAGGTTTTTCAGGCAGTCGTATTTTGTGCGCCGATGTTTGGTATCCATTTTCCCATACCGATATGGCTTACAAAATGGATACTCAATTGGGCAGAGAAGTATCAAAAAATACGTGACAACTATATACCGGGAACCGGTAAATGGCAGCGATCACCTTATACCGGTAATCCTCTGACCCACAGCCATGTGCGTTACCAGCATTATCTGGATTGCTACACGCGTGTGCCTGAATTACAGCTGGGTGGTCCCACTTATCATTGGGTACGCGAAAGTTTTCAGGTAGGGAAAGAGATTATTACTGTGGCAGACCGCATCAGGACACCCTTTTTACTCTTACAGGCAAGTGAAGACCGGATCGTAGATAATCGTTCTCATCGTGCTTTTTGCCAGTCCAACGCACAAAAGGGGCAGGTGGGTAGCGGAACACAACTGCGGGTTGTACAGGGTGCATACCACGAAATTCTGTTTGAGCAGGACAGACTGCGCAATGAAGCGTTGAATAGTATCATTGATTTTTTTATTCAACATCATTAGTTTCAATGGCTATGACAGTGTCAAATGCCACCAAAGATTAGGACCTATCGCCATGTATCATGTTGTTACTTCCGATTTAGACGGCACGCTACTGTCACCCACGCATATTTTAACACCCTATGCCCGACAGACACTTAAGTTACTGGTACAAAAAGGAGTCCATTTTATTTTTGCCACAGGTCGTCATCATATCGATGTCGCACAAATCCGCGATAATCTGGCAATCAGCGCATTTATGATCACCTCCAATGGGGCACGGGTACATAACCCACAAGCTGAATTAATATTCAGTCATAATCTGGATGCAGATATTGTGCATGATTTGTACAGTATGGAGTTTGATAACCCCAATATTATCACCAATGTTTATCGTAATGATGAATGGTTCACAAACCGTGAAAGTCCTGACCAGCAAGCCTATTTTCAGGAATCCATCTTCAATTACCAGCTTTTCCAGCCTGGCCTGCTGGAAACTGACGGCGTCAGCAAAGTCTATTACACCTGCCCGGATCATCGGCAACTGTTGCCTTTGGAAGAAGCCATTAATGCGCGTTGGGGTGATAGAGTCAATGTCACTTTTTCCCTGCCAACCTGTCTGGAAGTGATGGGTGGAGGGGTTTCCAAGGGGCATGCCTTAAAACAAGTGGTTAAAATTATGGGTTATTCATTAAGTGATTGCATTGCTTTTGGTGATGGAATGAATGATCTGGAAATGCTGTCTATGTCTGGCAAAGGCTGCATCATGCAGGATGCACATCCCAGGCTGAAAGACCGGCTACCAGAGCTGGAAGTGATCGGTTCCAATGCCAAAGATGCCGTACCCCATTATCTGCGCAAATTGTTTCTGTCATAACCGGTAATGCTGACACAGGACCCGTTTCATAAACAGGCGGGTCAGTAGCACGTTAGTCATGGGCAACCTTTGCCAGTTCATGGCGCAGGGCATCGATCACCCTGGCATAATCTGGCTGATCAAAGATAGCTGAACCGGCAACAAACATATCTGCCCCCGCAGCAGCAATATCAGCAATGTTATTGATCCTGATACCGCCATCCACTTCAAGACGGATATCATAACCTTGTTCATCAATCAACTGGCGTACGTGACGTAATTTATTGAGGGTGCCGGGAATAAAGGACTGCCCTGAAAAACCGGGATTGACCGACATCAATAAAATCACATCCAGCTTATCCATCACATAATCAAGATAACTCAGCGGCGTCGCCGGATTAAAGACCAAGCCTGCCTTGCACCCCTGTTCTTTAATTAACTGTAACGTACGATCAAGTTGTCTGCTGGCTTCCGGGTGGAATGAGATATAACTGGCCCCAGCTCTGGCGAAATCAGGGATCAGACGATCGACAGGCTGTACCATCAAATGCACGTCAATAGGCGCAGTAATGCCATAATTACGCAGGGCATGACAGACCATCGGGCCCACTGTCAGATTGGGCACATAATGATTATCCATCACATCAAAATGAATCAGGTCGGCACCAGCCATCAGCACATTAGCCGTGTCTTCACCTAATCTTGCAAAATCAGCTGATAGGATCGACGCTGCTATCAAAAATTTCTTCATCTGTTTTCCTATTTTTTCATTTGATTAATTTGCTGGTTTATACGTGATTGCTGGCATCTGGCACTCTTGCCAAGTGAGGTACCATGCTATGAAAATTACCGTAAACAGGTTAACGATATAAAGCCAACAATTCATTCACCCTGTTGCGCGCAAGACTGTTACGACTGATGGTACGGCGCACATTAACCACATGAAGAGATGCCTGATGATACCAGCTGCGGGTCAATTCAGTATCGTGGTTAGAAATAAGGACAGGTATCCTGTTTTCAACAGACAGCATATAGGCCAAGTGCGCCAGATTTTTTTGATCGCGGGTACTAAAATTTCTGGTGTGGTACGCTGTGAAATTAGCAGTGGCGGACAAGGGCACATAAGGTGGATCACAATAAACAACAGCACCAGAAGTCGCTTTGTGCAGAGTATCCTGATAGTGCTCACAAACAAAAGTTGCGTTTTGTGCTTTTTCAGCAAACCAGTAAAGCTCTGGTTCAGGAAAATACGGTTTCTTATAGCGCCCGAAAGGAACATTGAATTCACCGCGTAAATTATAACGACACAAACCATTATAGCAATGCCGGTTGAGATAAAGAAACAGTACTGCACGATGGTAAGGATCAACGGTTGTATTGAATTCTTTACGAAAAAAATAGAACCGTTCAGCGTTATTAAAGGCATTGGTAAACAGTGTACGGACATCACGGACAAAATGCTCAGGGCGTAACTTAACAATATTATATAAATTAATCAGATCACTGTTGATATCGGCCAGGATATAGGAGGTATATTCAGTATTGAGGAACACTGAACCAGCCCCAACGAATGGTTCAATCAAACAGTCTCCGGCGGGCAGATGGTATCGAATATCATCTACCAACGAATACTTACCTCCAGCCCATTTTAAGAAAGCACGGTTTTTCTTCATACTACCAGTAGCTATTCCATCATCCTGAGCCGAAAATTGTACAACCTATTATTAAGTTAATCACAAAAATGCTTCATTTAAGCAGTTGCTGATGTACCTGGCGTACAGATTTAACCCATGGTTTCTGCGCCTGAACTTCAGAGGGTAATGCCCCTATGGCTTTTTGGGCAGCTTTTAAAGAAGCATAATGGCCACTGATTAGCACAAACCAGGGTTTATTATTACGCCGGGTTTCATAAACCTGATAATTGTTCAATTTCTGTTGTCTGGCAAAAGCTTCGAGCGTATCAGAACGCGATGCACTACTGAGTTGCAGGGTAAAATAGCTGGAAGGGATATTTTTTAGTAAATTTTCATTTCCTGCATGCACCGATTTGCCCTCTGTCCTGATACCAGAAGTCATGGTGCCTGTTTCCCGTTGCTTATTTTCTGAACTTTTTTCTGGCGGTATTCTCCCGGTGGGTACTGGCCCTTGCATTGAGAGTGTTGCTGATTCATTGAGCACTCCCTGAGAAGCGGCATCAACCTGCTTCTGCTGTAAAGAAAGTGCATTTCCTATATTTCCGGGTAGTTCTACACGTCTTAATTTGTCATCCGGAGCCGATTGAAATAGGGCCTCTGTTGGAAACTGAGCAACCGGTGGCACAAGAATCTCCTGCGGTTGCGTACTATTTTCATGAGTATGAATCGTATCAGGTTGCGTATTATTCTCGCTGATGCGCGTTGAAGGATCAGGCAAGCTGGCCACTGTGCTCTGTGATGGCAAGGCGTTCCCTGCAGGATCTTTGATCATAGAACCAATACCAATGACCAACATCAGCAATACCAGAATACTGGTACCAATGATCAAATGCTGGGGTGGAATACTCAGCCCCAGCCCACCACTTTTTTGCTTTATTCCACTTTGGGCTTTACGTGGACGTGAGAACTGCAGGTCCTGTATATCTAATTTTTTGAGATCATCTTCAGACTTAAAGTCATCCATACCGCTTCTCCACCTTAGAGGTAAAATTAATCATTTTGGGTTATGATGCTAAACAATCAGATATGGCAGCCAGCACAATATTATGAGCTATCCCGGTATGAATTTCTGCACGACCAATGGCAACAGGCAGCACCAACCGCAATTTCCCTGCTGATACTTTTTTATCCCGCATCATATGGGGTAAATAAGACTCTGGTCGCATCCCTGCTGGCCCATGAACAGGCAAACCGGCTCGCAACAGGAGCTGTCTGATACGTTCGACATCCGATAAACAAAAATGACCGATACGCCGTGCTGTTTCAGCAGCCATCATCATACCTGTCGCAATCGCTTCACCATGTAGCCAGACACCATAACCCATTTCAGTTTCAATGGCGTGACCATAGGTATGGCCTAAATTAAGCAAAGCCCGCAACCCACTTTTATCCCATTCATCTCTTGCAACAACATGAGCCTTCAGTTCACAACAACGGCGAATACAATAGCGCAATGCCATAGTATCCAATAACAATAGCTTATCGATATTATGTTCCAGCCAGACAAAAAAATCGGCGTCAAGAATAATGCCATACTTAATCACTTCTGCCAGACCTGAAACCAGTTCACGCAGCGGGAGCGTTCTCAGACAATCCGGATCGATGACCACTGATGCTGGCTGATGAAAAGCACCGATCATATTTTTGCCTAATGGATGGTTCACTGCTGTTTTACCACCTAAAGCAGAATCAACCTGAGCCAACAGTGTTGTGGGCACTTGAATAAAACGGACACCACGCTGGTAACATGCAGCGGCAAAACCCGTCAAGTCACCAATGACCCCCCCACCTAAAGCAATCAGTACCGTATCACGACCATGTTGTTTTTCTAACAAAGTGGCAAAAATCTGCTCCAGTACAGCAAGAGATTTATACTGTTCTCCATCGGGTACAATAACCTGATCAACACGAATACCACCCTGCTCCAGTAGCATTTTGATTTTTTTAAGATAAAAGCGGGCAACAGTCAGGTTGGTTACCAACATAGCCTGATCCCCTGACTGTAACGGCACGAACGCAGCCAAATCATTAAACAGACCGGGAGATATCATGATACTATAGCTGCGTCCCTTTAACTCGACGCTAATCTTCTCCATGCCTGCCCAATAGCCTTCCTTAAAATAGACTTCCTTTTTGATGCTGACAGGGATAACGCAATCAATGCGTCTCCAGTATGCGCATTATCTGGTTGGCAACAACTTTTGCACTCTGATCGTCAGTACGGATAACAACATCTGCAATTTCTTCGTACAAAGGGTTACGCTCTTTTGCCAAGGCCTCAAGTACCTCACGGGGTGGGGCATCAACTTGCAACAATGGGCGTTTTTTATCACGCAGGGTACGTGCCAGTTGCTTTTCAATAGTGGTTTCCAGATAAATGACAACACCACGTGCGGATAGACGGTTACGCGTTTCTTTGGATTTTACCGATCCCCCACCTGTTGCCAGAACAATACCTTGTTTTTCTGTCAGTTCATTAATTACTTTTTCTTCACGATCACGAAAACCGTCTTCGCCTTCGACATCAAACACCCAGCTTACATCAGCGCCAGTACGTCTCTCAATTTCCTGGTCGGAATCGAAAAATTCCATGCTGAGTTGTTGTGCTAACTGACGACCAATAGTACTTTTGCCGGCACCCATAGGCCCAACCAAAAAGATATTGCGTTTCTCTGCCATGTTTTTTGATATTATTAATATAGTTTGTTAAAAACAACCCGCCCCGCCAATCAAATTAGCCACGGGACCTAAACTAAAAACTGATCAACATCCTCTGATACTGAAAGTCAGAAGGAAAATTATCTCAGCACTGGTGGTAACTGGCAACCGAATACATTGTTATATATCTAAGCGATGATATATGGAACCCGAATCCTGTGTATTTCATAGTGCCTTTGTGCTCAAAGTACCAACTCCTTGTAAGCTAAATTTAATGCAACGTCAAACTACAAAACCATTAAAAATACAAGAAACCGTACATCATGGCTAATGGTACTCTATTTTTGACACAAAATTTATCCCAACCCGTCGACAATCATCCAGAGTTATTACACAGTAATTTTAATAGACTGATTACAAAATTTGCTGTAGGGAAACAAATGTGAAACGTCGTTGCGCGCAGGATTGGAGTGCACACAGTGAGTTACAGGTTTGAACCGCATCGATAATGCACAGGTTATCTCGCAGTAGCGTTTAACAAAAAGCTAAACAGGCGCTATGACTCAATCAGCTTTGGTGTAATAAATATGACCAATTCGCGTCGATTGTTTTGGTGAGAATGATGTTTAAATAAGGTGCCTAACAGCGGAAGATCAGCTAATACAGGCACTCTATCCGCGGCTTGATGCTTTTTGTGCTGAAAAATTCCACCAAGAACAAGAGTTTCACCATTATTCACTGTTACCTGCGTTTTAATCTCCTGTTTGTTGATGGATATTGCTTCAGTGTCACCACGTTTAGTTGCCGTGCCCGGCATATTCTGAGTAATTTGTAGTTTTAGCGTAATTTTTCCATTACGTAAGACTTGCGGTGTGACTTCCATACCTAATACGGCTTCTTTGAATTCTATAGATGTCGCATTATTGGTACCACGGGAGACAATATAGGGAATATCTGTCCCCTGTTTTATGCTGGCAATTTGCTGATGTGACGTGACCAGACGAGGACTGGCAATAATTTCAACCTGATTTTCCTGTTCCAGTGCGCTTAACTCCAGATCCAGCAAATGGCCATTAATCCGGGCGATATTGAAACCAGCCTTAACCGTTGCTGACTTTGATGGCAAATTGATATTAATATTGTTTATTCGCGGTATCTTTTTAAGATCGTCATCAATGGTCATTCCCCAGCGGATACCTAACTCACGTAAACTATCATGGCTGATAGTGACAATATGCGCCGCCAGTTGCACTTGTTTTAGAGGGAGATCCATTTCAACCAACCAGCGTTTTAGTTCTAATAATGATTCTGCCGTGTCACGTATTAATAACGTATTAGTGCGGGCATCAACCACCACTGTTCCTCGTTCGCTCAGTAATGTTCCCTGTTGATCTCGTAAATTTTTTGCTATTTCATGGGCATCCGCATGTTGTAATGCCAGAGAAAAATGCTGTAATGGCGGCGAATATATTTTTTGTACAGCGAGTTCTGTTGTTTTCTGTTGCTGTCTTTCTCTTGCATCCTGCTCAGTCAAAACCACCATGACATTACCTTCGAGTTCTACGCTCAATTTTCCTATACGCAAAATGGCTGTTAATGCCTGCTGCCAGGAGACATTGATCAAACTGAGACTCAAATTACCGCCAACCCCAGGCGTGACAACCAGATTCAATTGCTGATAATTCGCTAAAGCCTGCAAGATCACCGATATGGGTGCATCCTGAAATTCCATCGATACTGGCATTTCCTGATTTACGGCATCGCTGCTACAACTGATCAACAGCAACAATAATGATTTTAAGGCATGTTCCTTCATTAGCATCTTATTCCTGTATTTCTATCATGCCATACTTGGTCAAGTCAGGGTCTAGCCCGGAACACCGATTGCGTAAGCACTGGACAATCTCTTGCCGGATCCATTTGTAATAGATCAATCCGTTGGGCATCAATGTGTACCACCTGCCACTTTCCAGACAAGCGTTCTCCTTGTGTGAGCCTTTTCCATGACCCATTAGGCCTGATAATCCATCCATGGCGATCATTTGGGTGCCCCACTACACCACCCAATATCCACTGATGAAAAAGCATAGCTTCTGTGGAACAGTCTCCTGATGCCATTGGAGAAAAAGGATCTCTGACTAACCTGTTGCCTTGTTCAGGGAGGCCTGTACCATGATCCTGACTGCTTTCTTTAATCTGCCTGATCGGGCCAGGTTGATGATCAGCAGATAAACAATAATTTGTGGAACAATACGTTAAAAGTAAAAAAACAGCCCATTTTTTTGTATGAGATCTCTTGCAAACCGCGCTGCAGAGAAATGATTGCAAAGAGGAACAAAGTGCAGAACCGGAGTGTATACACAGTACATAAAAATTTGCGCACCTAAGACAACGCACTGGTTTTCTCGCAGTAAAATTTTATAAGAGATCTATTATATTGGCTCATCGTTCGATCCCCACAGATATTCAGCCAATTCAAATTCAACAGTTAACTCACGTTGCCCGACGCTAATAGACATTTGCTCAATGTGCGCCGGCGGTTGTAACGATAAAATCATCCGTAAGAAATGCACCAGACCCGAATAATTGATCTCAATAATTAAGTGTCCGCGCCTTTGAGTCAGATTATTTTCAACCACAGGTTCCTTATCCTGCCAGGCAAGAAGCCGTCCACCAGAGACGGACACAGGTTTATCAATACGCTGCAGTAAGCTTTGCATCTCCATATTGGCACAACATTTTTTTTGTGCCATTAACACATCATTAATCTGCTGCTGAATCACCACCAGAGTGGGTAAGGGCCATAATTGTTGTCTGTACTGTTCAATGGTTGATTGTCTGGTGATAATTTCATTTCTACCTGCAATCACCGTCATCCATGTTGTTCTCAATACTAATAAAGAAATCAAGAGCACAATCGTGCCAGAAATCGCCAATTGCCAAAGACATAATTGCCATGCGGGCTTAAATAGCCATTGCAGGTGGAGTTTATTCATGGTGCCCTTCTCTAATTTTCCAGTTAGCATGAATAACAAAGTGATATATTGAATGATTACTACGTTTTATGTCATAAATATAAATCTTTTCAAGATTGCTTTCTTCACTTAATTTGCGCAAAAATGTCATGATCGCAGCATGATGATGACTATTAGCGACTAATTTTAACAAACCATTATGTTCCTCTATTGCAGTGAGCCAGCAACTATCCGGTATCAATAATGATAATTGTTGTAATAGCATTGAATAACGCTGGTTACGTAAGGATGCCTGTTGCCAGATTTTTTGAATCGACTGCATTTTTTCCAATTTTACTTGTCTACTATGTGTAATTTCATACGTTTTTTTGATTTTTTCCTGTTTATGTATCAGGTTAGATAATTGTATTTGCTGTTGCTGCTGCTCATGGGTCCATAACCCCAACATCATCATCATGCCTGTTATGATAGCCAAGCCCTGCATGAATAAGCAGTTCCGCCAGAAACAGTAACGCATCTGTAACTGTGCTATTCTCCAGGGCAGCAAATTAACCTGATACATTATTCAATGTCCGTTGTACGCAGGGCTAATCCTCCTGCCAGTACAAATGCCATGGGCACTGGCGGAAGTGGTAAGTGCTGTTGTTCAAATACAGAGAAAGGAGACCATGCCAGAGCGCCGCCCAAAACAGGTTCATCAATGATACTGCTGTAATAAACACCCGCCAGATTATGAGAATCGGCAGCATATGGCATACAGCATCGTTCCAAAATATCCTGGATACTATTGTCCTGTTTTGATGGAATCAGACCATACTGAAACGCGGTATCGAGCGGTGACACCCACAGACATTCATTTTGCAAACGGTGAATGAAGAGATGTTGTGGTAATAATCCTGCGGCTGACGCCATGGATCGTAGTACACAAGGAGTAATATCGATGACTTCTGGTACCAAATTAGCGCGTTGTAAACAATATTGCCATAATTGCAGCTCATCCTGGCGTGCAGCAGTCACACGAAGTTCAGTACTGTTGGCTGGATCCAGACGATAATCCAGTGTTAAAATTTGACTGCTCAGCGGGAATTGTTTTGCCGCAGCGGTACTAATAAACCAGCTCCGCTCAGGTTCTTTTAGTCGTTTATCGGGGACGGGGAGCATACGCTGTAATACACGCTGAACTGGGAAGGCAATACGCAGCGAGATATGTTTCGGCAATTGTACGCGCCATTGTCGCAAAATTTCACTTAACGCTTCAGGTTGTTGTAAATTACCATCACATAAAATACCGGCAGGCAACGACTGCTGCCACCAGTGGCAAAGTTCCCAGCCGTGGCGACGACGTAAAACAGCCAGGGCGCGTACGCTGTCAACTTGAATATCCAGCCCTGTATGCCATATTTGTGAATACATGCCAGGCTCCCTGCCATAAAACATGAACGTATTGATGCCTTATGGCTTATATTTATACTATAAGGTGGTTGTTCATAACCTGCTCAAATGGCGATAGAATGAGAATTCTCAGGTGAAGTTCATAATTTTTTCTCTAACCCTTACACTCTCTTTCATTTTGTTGGGGCTGGCCTCGATATATGGCCTTTATAAATACGTTGAGCCTCAGTTACCTGATGTCGCCCAACTGAAGGATATCCGCCTGCAGACACCGATGCTGGTATACAGTGCAGAAGGCGAACTGATCGCGCAATATGGTGAAAAACGCCGTATTCCGCTCAAACTACATCAGATCAGGCCGCAGATTATTCATGCTTTTCTGGCCACTGAGGATAGCCGGTTTTACGTACATCATGGTGTTGACCCCGTTGGAATTATCCGTGCTATCTTCATTGCATTCACTTCTGGTCATGTTTCCCAGGGGGCAAGTACCATTACTCAGCAACTTGCTAAAAATTTTTTCCTGAGTCCAGAACGGACCCTGTTGCGCAAAATCAAGGAAATCTTTCTGGCAATGCGTATTGAGCAGCTGCTGACTAAAGATGAAATTCTTGAGCTCTATTTAAACAAAATTTACCTCGGTTACCGTGCTTATGGTATCGGTGCGGCTGCACAGGTTTATTTTGGGAAAGAAATCAATCAATTAACTCTTAGTGAGCTGGCAATGATTGCCGGTTTACCTAAGGCACCATCCATCTTTAACCCACTGTATTCTCATGAACGTGCTGTCGCACGCCGCGATCTGGTATTATCACGTATGCTCGATCAGGCTTATATCACCAGAAAACAATATGAACAGGCCCGTAATGAACCACTCATTGCCCGCTACCACACACCAAAAATTGCCTATTCTGCACCCTACCTTACAGAAATGGTACGTCTGGAGATGATTAAGCGTTATGGTGAAAACGCTGATACTGACGGTTATAAGGTCTATACGACGATCACCCGGAAATTGCAGTTGGCTGCTGTCAAATCAATACAAGATAACCTGTTGGCTTATGATATGCGTCATGGCTGGCGTGGCCCCTCCGATGTGTTATGGAAAGCGGATGAGGTTCCCAAGAATAATCAACAAATTAATACATTACTCCAATCAATCCCTACTTATGGGCCGTTATTACCCGCGGTGATTACCCACGCTGACGCTGAACAGGCCACCGCAATATTAGCGGATACCAGCACCATTACACTACCTATGGCAGGTATCCGTTGGGCCAGGCCTTTTAAATCAGATCATGCTCAAGGCCTGGCACCTAAAAAAGTCGATGATGTCGTTCAACCCGGCCAACAAATTTGGGTCAGGTACCATGAAAACACATGGTGGTTGTCACAGATACCCGACGTGAATTCTGCACTGGTTTCCATTGATCCAAACGATGGTGCCATTAAGGCGCTGGTCGGCGGTTTCGATTTCGGCCAAAGTAAATTTAATCGTGTCACACAGTCGTTACGACAGGTAGGCTCTAGCCTCAAGCCGTTCCTGTATAGCGCAGCACTGGATAAAGGGTTAACACTGGCAACGATTATGAATGATTTACCCATCAGTCTTTGGGATGCTGGCACAGGTAGCTTGTGGAGTCCCAAAAATTCCCCACCCACTTATGATGGCCCAATCCGTTTACGACAGGCTTTAGGGCAGTCAAAAAATGTCGT
>JACCDN010620883.1_pt1 | contig 45694 bp, 38 predicted proteins | sample 7441691 | NCBI WGS metagenome assembly JACCDN01 (sample SAMN15323439, study PRJNA562643) | freshwater metagenome | isolation source: river surface water | place: USA:Blue River Watershed | collected 2017-08-16 | reverse complement strand
GGAGGAGGAGGAGGAGGAGGAGGAGGAGGAGGAGGAGGAGGAAGAAGAGGAAGAAGAAGAAGAAGAAGAAGAAGAAGAAGGGGGGAGGTGCGGAGGAGGAACGCGAAACGGGAGCCCCGAAGGACTCCCGTTCGTGCGTGAAGCGGTTTAGTACTCGGTCGAGAACCCGCTGGCGTCGTACGACGCCGAGTTGAACGACTCGATGTCCGCGTAGGTGAACGCGTCATCCGAGAAGCCTCCGACCTCGAAGTGGCGCGACGGGTAACGCTTGTCGGCTTCTTCGACGTTGGCGGTGATTTCGGTTCCGCGGTACTTCTGCAGACCGGTACCCGCCGGGATGAGCTTTCCGATGATGACGTTCTCCTTGAGACCGATGAGCGGGTCGGACTTGCGGTCCAGAGCGGCCTGCGTGAGAACGCGGGTCGTCTCCTGGAACGATGCGGCCGACAGCCACGACTCGGTTGCGAGCGATGCCTTGGTGATACCGAGAAGTTCGGCACGGGCGGTCGCCGGCTTGGCGCCACGTGACACAGCGTCGCGGTTTGCCTCGCGGAAACGGATGTTGTCAATCAGCTCACCGGGTACGAACTCTGTGTCTCCCTGGTCGACGATCGAGACCATACGAAGCATCTGACGAACGATGACCTCGATGTGCTTGTCGTGGATGGGGACACCCTGCGACTTGTACACACCCTGGACTCCCTCGACGAGGTGCTTCTGGACCTCGCGAACGTTGAGGACACGCAAGATGTCCTTCGGGTCGCGGGTTCCTTCGAAGAGCTGCGTGCCGACCTCGACCGACTGGCCGTCTTCGACGAGCAACTTCGCGTGCTTCGTGATGGTGTAGCTGTAAACCTCGTCACCGTTGTCCGGCGTGAGGATGAGCTTGCGGGTGGCACCCGACTCGTCGATCGACACGCGACCCTTGGCGTCGGCGATGGGGCTGACCGAACGAGGGGTGCGAGCTTCGAAGAGCTCGGTGACACGGGGAAGACCCTGGGTGATGTCCGACGCGGCGGCCGAACCACCGGTGTGGAACGTACGCATGGTCAGCTGGGTTCCGGGCTCACCGATCGACTGTGCGGCGATGATACCGACGGCCTCACCGAGGTCAACGGTCTTACCCGTTGCCATCGACAGGCCGTAGCACGCACCACACACACCCTGACGCGATTCACACGTGAGGGGCGAACGGACGAGGAGCGAGGTGACGCCAGCAGCAACGAGGTCCTTGATCGTCTGGCGACGAATCTCGGCACCCGCTTCGGCAACGGCCTTGCCCTTACCGTCGAGCGCGGGCGCTGCGAGGGTACGTGCGAAGACGAGGTTCTCGACGTTGTCGACGGCCTCTCCGTTTTCAGCGATGACGAACTCGAGGCCCTTGGACGTGCCACAGTCTGATTCGCGGATGATGACATCCTGCGAAACGTCGACGAGACGACGAGTCAGGTAACCCGAGTCAGCGGTACGAAGAGCGGTGTCGGCAAGACCCTTACGGGCACCGTGGGTGGCGATGAAGTACTCGGCAACCGACAGTCCCTCGCGGTACGAGTTCTTGATCGGGGTCGAGATGATCTCACCCTTCGGGTTCGCGACGAGGCCACGCATACCGGCGATGTTGCCGACCTGCAGCCAGTTACCACGAGCACCCGACGTGACCATGCGGTTGATGGTGTTGTAACCATCGGCCGCGAAGTCAGCCTTGAGTTCGACCGAGATCTCCTTGTTCGCTTCGGTCCAAATTCCGATGAGCTCCTTGTGGCGCTCGGTGTCGGAGATGAGTCCCTTTTCGAACTGTGCGTCAACCTTGGCAGCGAGCTTCTCGTGCTTCTCGATGATCGCGCCCTTGGCCTTCGGGGTGATGACGTCGCTGAGTGCGACGGTAACGCCCGAACGGGTGGCCCAACGGAAACCGGCGTCCTTCAGGCGGTCGAGCGTTGCCGCAACTTCCACCTTCTGGTACTGCTCAGCGAGGATTTCGACGATCTCGGTGATGACACCCTTGTCCGCGACCTTGGTCACGTAGGGGTAGTTCTCCGGGAGCTGCTCGTTGAAGATCGCCTGACCGAGGGTCGTCGTGAAGGCGGCTCCGGGGCGGAAGTTCTCGGGCGTTTCGCCGTCGAACGCGGTGACTCCGGGGACGCGCAACTTGATGAGGGCGTTGATGTGAATGATTCCGAGGTCGTGCGCCATGGTCGCTTCGGCGATTCCGCCGAAGATCTTTCCCTCACCGGTCGCGCCGGGGCGGACGGTGGTGAGGTGGTGCAGACCGATGATCATGTCCTGGGTCGGAACCGTAACCGGTCGACCGTCCGAGGGCTTGAGGATGTTGTTCGAGGCGAGCATGAGAACGCGCGCTTCGGCCTGGGCCTCAACCGACAGAGGAAGGTGAACAGCCATCTGGTCACCGTCGAAGTCGGCGTTGAACGCTGCACAGACGAGCGGGTGAAGCTGAATAGCCTTACCTTCGACGAGCTGCGGTTCGAATGCCTGGATTCCGAGACGGTGAAGCGTCGGTGCACGGTTCAGCAGAACCGGGCGGTCGCGGATGATCTCTTCGAGCTCTCCCCAGACCTCGGGGTACGCACGCTCGACCATGCGCTTCGCGCTCTTGATCGACGATGCGAGTCCCTTGTCCTGGAGCTGCTTGATGACGTACGGCTTGAACAGTTCGAGGGCCATCTGCTTGGGCAGTCCACACTGGTGGAGCTTGAGCTGAGGACCGACGACGATGACCGAACGACCCGAGTAGTCGACGCGCTTTCCGAGCAGGTTCTGACGGAAACGTCCCTGCTTACCCTTGAGCATGTCGGACAGCGACTTGAGCGCACGGTTACCGGTACCGGTAACGGGGCGACCACGACGACCGTTGTCGAACAGAGCGTCAACCGCTTCCTGCAGCATGCGCTTTTCGTTGTTCTTGATGATCTGCGGGGTCTGCTGCTCGTCGAATCGCTTCAGACGGTTGTTGCGGTTGATGACACGACGGTAAAGGTCGTTGAGGTCGGAGGTTGCGAAACGTCCACCGTCAAGCTGAACCATCGGACGAAGGTCCGGCGGGATGACGGGGATGACACGCATGACCATCGACTCGGGAAGCGGAACGTCCTTCGGGTCCTGGCCGGCAGGAACGAGGAACGAGTTGACGACCTTGAGGCGCTTGATCGCACGGACCTTGCGCTGTCCCTTGCCGTTCTGGATTTCGTCGCGAAGAACGTCAGCGGTCTCGATGAGCTTCTGACGGTCGTTGGCACCGAGCCCCTTGAGAACGTGCTCGATCGCTTCGGCACCCATGAGCGCGGTGAAGTACGTTGCACCGAGGGTTTCCTTCGACGGGTCCGTGTTTCCACGGAAGTTATCGACGAGGAAGCGGAAGGCGACGTCGTCGGCCTTGAGTTCGTTCTGCTTGAGGCTGCGGAACGAGTCCCACGCGTTGGTCCACTGCGCGATTTCGTCGTTGAACGACTTCGCGATGTTTCCGATCTCACGCTCGGCCAATTCCTTGGCCTTGCGCTTGACGTCAGCCTTGGCCTCTTCGGCTTCGAGCTTGGCGAGGTCGGTTTCGAGTTCCTTCTGGCGCTCGGCAACCTCTTCGTCACGGACCTTCTCGAGGTCGCGGATTTCAGTCTGGACGCGCTTCTCGATCATCGGCAGGTCCTCGTGGATTGCCTGATCGTTGATGCTCGTGATCATGTACGCAGCGAAGTATATGACCTTTTCGAGATCCTTCGGTGCCATGTCGAGGAGGTAACCGAGACGGCTCGGGACACCCTTGAAGTACCAGATGTGAGTTACCGGAGCGGCGAGCTCGATGTGGCCCATGCGCTCGCGGCGAACCGCCTGGCGCGTGACCTCAACACCGCATCGCTCACAGGTAACACCCTTGAAGCGGACACGCTTGTACTTGCCACAGGCACATTCCCAGTCCTTCGAAGGGCCGAAGATCTGTTCTCCGAACAGACCGTCCTTCTCGGGCTTGAGGGTGCGGTAGTTGATGGTTTCAGGCTTCTTCACTTCACCGCTCGACCATGAACGAATCTGGTCGTTCGTCGCGAGCTTGATGCGAATCTTCTCAAACGTTGTTGCGTCGATCACGTTGTTCTCTTTCGTGCTTCTCGAATATCAGTAAGTCGGTCGGACGCGCTTATTCGGCGTAGTCCACAGCGGCGGTCTCTTCGCGGGCGATGTTGACACCCAGCGAAGCGGTCGCGCGGTCGGCGTCGTCTGCCGTGTCGCGAAGGTTGACAGGGTTCTCGCCCCCGTCGAGTACCTCGACGTTAAGACCGAGGGACTGCATTTCCTTCATGAGGACCTTGAAGGATTCGGGGATACCCGGCTCCTGGATGTTCTGGCCCTTGACGATGGCTTCGTACACCTTGACACGACCGGCGATGTCGTCGGACTTGATGGTGAGGAGCTCTTGCAGAGCGTAAGAGGCACCGTAGGCCTCGAGAGCCCACACCTCCATCTCACCGAATCGCTGTCCACCGAACTGAGCCTTACCACCGAGCGGCTGCTGGGTGATCATCGAGTACGGTCCCGTCGAACGAGCGTGAATCTTGTCGTCAACGAGGTGGTGGAGCTTGAGGATGTACATGTATCCGACCGAAACGGGGTCGGGGAACGGTTCTCCCGAACGGCCGTCGAACAGGCGCGCCTTACCCGACTTGCCGATGAGCTTCTGACCGTTTTCACGGGGAAGCGTGGCGTCGAGCAGTCCGGCGATTTCCTCTTCGTGTGCACCGTCGAAGACGGGGGTTGCAACCTTGGTTCCGGGTGCAACTTCGCGAGCCTCTTCAGGAAGGACCTTCGCCCACGCGGGGTTTCCGTCGACCTTCCATCCCTGCTTCGCAGCCCATCCGAGGTGGATTTCGAGGACCTGGCCGAAGTTCATTCGACCGGGGACACCGAGCGGGTTGAGGACGACATCGACCGGAGTTCCGTCCTCGAGGAACGGCATGTCCTCGACGGGGAGAATCTTGGCGATAACACCCTTGTTTCCGTGGCGACCAGCGAGCTTGTCACCTTCAGAGATCTTGCGCTTCTGGGCGATGTAGACCACGACCTTCTTGAGAACGCCGTTGCCGAGTTCGTCGTCGTCGTCGTTCGCGTCGAAGATCTTGACGTCGATGACGGTTCCCTGCTCACCGTGCGGAACACGGAGAGACGAGTCACGAACTTCCTTGCCCTTTTCGGCGAAGATCGCGCGAAGGAGTCGCTCTTCGGCACTGAGTTCGGTCTCACCCTTGGGGGTGATGCGACCGACGAGGATGTCGCCGGGGCGAACCTCTGCACCGATGCGAACGATTCCCTCTTCGTCGAGGTGAGCGAGGCTCTCCTGCGACTGGTTGGGGATGTCACGCGTGATCTCCTGCGGCCCGAGCTTCGTGTCGCGGGCGTCAACTTCGTACTCTTCGATGTGAATCGACGAGAGCGTGTCGTCCTTGACGAGGTTCTGGCTGAGGATGATTGCGTCCTCGAAGTTGTGTCCTTCCCATGACATGAATGCCACGAGGAGGTTCTTTCCGAGTGCGAGTTCTCCGCTTTCCGTCGCGGGACCGTCGGCGAGAACGGCACCGGTGGCGACCTTCTCACCCTCGGTGACGACGATGCGGTGGTTGTAGTTGGTTCCCTGGTTCGAACGCTCGAACTTGCGGAGGTCGTAGCGCGTGTGAGCGCCACCGTCCTCGGCAACAACGATGTAGTCACCCGAAACTTCTTCGACGACACCGGCAGCCTTGGCGACGATAACGTCTCCGGCGTCAACCGCGGCGTACGACTCCATACCGGTTCCGACGATCGGGGCTTCCGAACGGAGGAGCGGCACGGCCTGGCGCTGCATGTTGGCACCCATGAGTGCGCGGTTTGCGTCGTCGTGCTCGAGGAACGGGATGAGCGACGTTGCGATCGACACCATCTGGCGAGGCGAAACGTCCATGTAGTCGACGCGCTCGCGAGGAACGGTGTCGACCTCTCCACCCTTGATTCGGACGAGGACGCGGTCTTCGACCAACTTGCCGTCGGCGTCAACCGGGGCACCGGCCTGTGCGACAACGTGCTCGTCTTCATCGCTTGCGGTCAAGTAGTCAATCTTGTTCGTGACCTTGCCGTTTTCAACGCGACGGTACGGGGTCTCGATGAACCCGAACGCGTTGACACGAGCGAACGACGCGAGCGAACCGATGAGACCAATGTTCGGGCCTTCAGGGGTTTCGATCGGGCACATACGGCCGTAGTGCGAGGGGTGAACGTCTCGAACCTCAACACCTGCGCGCTCACGCGAGAGACCACCGGGTCCAAGCGCCGAGAGACGGCGCTTGTGGGTGAGCCCGGCGAGCGGGTTGTTCTGGTCCATGAACTGCGAGAGCTGCGAAGTTCCGAAGAACTCCTTGATCGCCGCGGTCACGGGACGGATGTTGATGAGCGTCTGAGGCGTGATTGCTTCGACGTCCTGCGTGGTCATGCGCTCGCGAACGACGCGCTCCATGCGCGACAGACCCGTGCGGATCTGGTTCTGGATAAGCTCGCCAACGGCACGAATACGACGGTTACCGAAGTGGTCGATGTCGTCGATGTCGAGGCGGAGTTCGATGTTCTTTCCGTCGCGCTTGCCGGGAATCGTCTTGTGACCCTCGTGCAGTGCGATGAGGTACTTGATCGTCGCGGTGATGTCCGCGAGAGTCAGGACCGACTCGGTGACGGGAAGTTCGATACCGAGCTTGCGGTTGAGCTTGTAACGGCCCACCTTCGCGAGGTCGAATCGCTTCGAGTTGAAGTAGAAGTTGTCGAGGAGCGAACGCGCGGCCTCGGTGGCAACCTGCTCGCCCGGACGGAGCTTGCGGTAGATGTCCTTGAGCGCCTCGTCCTGGTTGAGGATCGTGTCGTGGTCAAGGGTGGCCTGGATCGAGGGCGAGCCCGCGAACTCCTTGAGGATGTCCTCGTTGGTCATACCGAGGGCCTTGAGGAAGACGGTCACCGACTGGCGACGCTTGCGGTCGATGCGGACACCGACCTGGTCGCGCTTGTCGATTTCGAACTCGAGCCATGCACCACGGCTGGGGATGACGCGGCACGAGTAGAGGTCCTTGTCGGTCGTCTTGTCGTCGACGCGCTCGAAGTAGACACCGGGGCTACGGACGAGCTGCGAGACAACAACACGCTCGGTTCCGTTGATGACGAAGGTGCCCTTGGGGGTCATGAGCGGGAAGTCGCCCATGAAGACGGTCTGCGTCTTGATTTCACCCGTCATGTGGTTCATGAACTCGGCTTCGACGTAGAGCGGAGCGGCGTAGGTCTTGCCACGCTCCTTGCACTCGTCAAGCTCGTACTTCTTTTCTTCGAGGTACGGGTTCGTGAACGACAACTGCATGGTGTCGTTTTCGATCGGCGAGATCTCTTCGAAGATCTCGGTCAGGCCGGAGCGTTCTGCGCCGTCCTCTCCGATGAGCCACTTGAAACTTTCGGTCTGAAGAGCGAGGAGGTCGGGAACGGTGAGAGCATCCGTTACCTTGGCAAACGACACGCGATTCGCGTCGCGTCCGGTCCCCTGAGATTTCTTCTTTACAGCCACAGAATTGTCCTTCACGGGCACAAAGCCCAGATAGTTACGTGTGCGATGGGACGCGCTGGAGAGTTCATTTCCCGCCGCTATTTACGGGAATTCGGACATCCACCATTTGATGACCGAGCAGAAAGGAGCGCAACTTGCTACGGTACACGAGTTCCGCGGGTTTGTAAAGTTACAAGTTGGCAACGATTATGGGTGATGTGTCTACTCCCCTTCAGCGCCGGTTGAGCGGTTCCGGTTTGATCGCCGAGATCACGCCCGACCCGTGGCGAAGCGGGGGTTGGACTCTCGAGATCGATGGCACTCCCCAGTCACACGTTGACCTTGCCGATCCCACGTCGCTGCACTTTGACTACATCCAACGCATCGGGCACGTGATTGACAGTGCGTTCCCGGCTGGGACACCGATCACCGCGTTGCACTTGGGTGCCGGCGCACTGACTGTCCCCCGATACGTCGAAGCGACGCGTCCGAATTCACGCCAGCAGGTCGTCGAGATCGAACGCGACTTGATTGACTTCGTTCGCGAACACTTGCCCTTGCCACGCGGTGCATCCATTAGATGTCGCTACGGAGACGCTCGCGAAGTGATGGAGGCGCTGCCTGCCGGACTGCGCGGGCAAGTTGACCTCATTGTCGTTGATGTGTTCCGCGGGGCTCGAACCCCGGCACACGTGACGAGTGTCGAGTTCTACGAGTCCGCCCGCGCTCTGCTCGCCCCTGGCGGGATTCTCGTCGCGAATGTTGCCGACGGCCCGCCGCTGACTTTCGCCCGCGGGCAACTCGCGACGCTGCGTCACGTTTTCGCCAACTCCATCGCGACGGGTGAACAGGGCGTGATTCGAGCCAAACGTTTCGGCAACGTCGTCCTCGTCGCGAGCGCCTCGCAACTGGACTGGTCGGCAAAGCTCGCCGGACTAGGCCCGCACCCCGCAATCACAGTGTCGGGATCGGATGCGGCCGAGTGGTCAGCGGCGGGCAAGGTCGTCACCGACGTCACGGCGATCGATTCCCCGCCGCCGGCGCGCAACCTCTTCCGTTCGTGACAGACCTCACAACTCTCCCGTTCCTGCAGACATTTCGTATCAAATCCCCTCTAGGCACGAAATTCAGTGGGTTTGTCTGCGAAATAGAAAGGCGGTGGGGTTAAGGTTGAGCGCGTGGCGGATCTGACCGAAGTGCGATTGATGGCGCAGGAACTCATCGCGATTCATTTGCGTCACGCCCCCGACTCGTGGACCTTCCGCTTCGACAACGCGAAGAAGCGTGGAGGTTTGTGCAACCACACCACCCACACGATTTCGATGTCGAAGTATTTATGCGAGTTGTGGCCCCTCGATGAATGCGAACAGGTCATGCTGCACGAGATCGCGCACGCCCTGGCACCCCAGCACCACCGGCACTCCCAGGAGTGGTTCGACATCGCCGTGTCGATCGGCTACACGGGTGGCATCACCCACCGCAACGAGATCGCGACGCACCGAGCAACGTGGGTCGGCCGTTGCCCCGCGGGTCACGAGTACCACCGATTCCGCAAGCCGTATCACCGCAAGGAGTCATGCCCGAAGTGTCACCGCGGTTATTCGGACCGGCACCGAATCCTTTGGGAGTTCCGCGGTTAGGCCGGCTGCTGCTGGGTGATGCAGTGAATCCCGCCGCCGCGCGCGAACAACGGGCGGGCATCAATCAGTTCGACAACGCGACCGGGGTATGCCTTCTCAAGGATCCCCTTGGCGACGACATCGTTGGGGTCGTCGAAGCCACACAGGATGACGGCGTTGTTGCAGACGTAGTGGTTGATGTACGAATAGTCGACCGGACCTTCATCGTCAGTCAAGACGGTGGGCGCCGGAACGGGAACAACATCAAACCCCTCCGCGACGAGTCGGTCACGGACTACCGCCGAGACTTCGAAGTCGGGGTGTTCGGGGTTGCGCTGGTCGTGGAACAGGACCGTGTTCTCGTTACAGAACGTGGCGACGATGTCGATGTGTCCGCGAGTTCCGAACTCGTCATAGTCACGGGTGAGTCCGCGCGGGATCCACACAACGCGGCTGGCACCGAGCGTGTCGAACAATTCGCGTTCGACCTCGTCACGGTTCCAACCAGGGTTTCGACCGGAGTCAAGTTGAACGGATTCGGTCACGAGGACGACCCCGTGGCCGTTGGTGTGGATTCCGCCGCCCTCGTTCGTCAGTGACGACGATATGACGGCGGTGTTGGTCTCATCCAGAACGCGTCGCGCGATCTCGGCGTCGTTGCCCCACGTTGCCCAGGACTGACCGCCCCAGCCGTTGAACACCCAGTCGACTCCGAGGGCCGTCCCGTCGGTGGCGCGAACGAAGGTCGGGCCGATGTCTCGCATCCATGCGTCGTCGAGCGGTGCGATGACGATGTCGACCTTGGGGTCGAGCCATTCGCTGGCGACCTCGACCGCTGACGGGTCAACGACCATCGACACCGGCTCGTACTTCACAATCGTGTTCGCCACGGTCGACCACGCGCGTCGTGCTTCCTCGACCTCAGCGTCGGTGTCGCCCAAGGTGTACCCGGAATGTGGCCACGCCATCCACGTGCGTTCGTGGCGTTCCCATTCAGCTGGCCAGCGAGGAACCACCTAGTCCTCCTTCAGTCGTTCGACCAACTCCATGAGCAATTCGAACGTGGTGCGCGGGTTCACGATTGCGAAACGCAGGACAGGCTCACCGCGGTGCTTCGACGGGAAGCACGCCGCGATTTCTTCCTGGAACATGCGATCGCTCCAGTCGGAATACTGCTCCTGCTTCCAGCCCTTACGTCGGAAGACGACGACGGACAGCATCGGGTCGCGAACGAGTTCGAGGTGGTCGCTGTCGCGAATCACCTGGGCGATGCGCTGGGCGAGTTGGTTGTTCCATTCGATCGCATCGCGGTAAGCGGCGACACCATAGGTTGCCATCGAGAACCACAGGGGCAAACCGCGTGCTCGACGCGAGAGGTGGACAGCGAAGTCCGACGGGTTCCACTCGGTGGTGTCGGTGAGCACGTCGAGGTACGACGCGTGTTGCGTGTGAGCCGCACGACCAATCGCCGGGTTGCGGTACAGAAGTGCACATGCGTCGAGCGGTGCGTAGAGCCACTTGTGCGGGTCAACGATGAACGAATCAACGTCGCCGAGTCCGTCGAAGTGCGCCTTCGTGCTGGGCGCCAACATTGCCGCGACTCCGTATGCGCCATCGACGTGCACCCACACGTCGTGTGCGCGACCGACCTCGACAACGCTCGCGATGTCATCGACGATTCCGTAGTTGGTCGTTCCACCCGTTGCGACGAGCGCAAAAACGCCGTCCCAATCATCAGCAAGTTTGGCTTCAATCGCCGACCCGAAGAGGCGACCGTCGTCACCGACCGGAACCTTGATGACGTCGACATCCATCACGCGTGCTGCGTGAGCGATCGACGAGTGCGCTTCTTCCGACGCAGCGACGCGCCAGCGCGCGGGACGGGGCAAGCCCGCTTCGTCCAATTTGCGCATGGCATCGAAACGTGCGGCCACGAGTGCCGACAGGTTTCCGTTCGTTCCGCCCTGGACGAAAACGCCGCCGGCGCTTTCCGGCATTCCTGCTTCGCGAGCGAGGAACTTGAGGACTTCGTTTTCGGCATAGACGGCACCGGCGCCTTCGAGCCACGAGCCACCGAAGACACTGGAAGCGGAGACAACCAAGTCGAACAGGATCGACGCTTCCGACGGCGCCGTCGGAATGAAGGACACCTGGCCGGGGTGGTCGATCGACATCGTCGCGGGAGCGAGGACCTCGCCGAACAGCTCGAGCGCCTTGTCCCCGCCGACACCGTCTTCGGTGATCGTGTCGGGCATCGCGGCGCGAAGTTCAACCCAGCTCGCACTGCCGTCGAGCGGGGGCGGGTCCATCTCCATACGCTCGCGGGCGTAATCGAAAATCTTCTCGCGCAAAGCGGCGGTCGCCGCATCGTGCTTGTGCATGCGCATGGGGTCGTTCATGAGGTTCTCCCGAGGTTGATTCACATCAGATTAGCCGTGAAGGAGCCCGATGTGGAGATGTGTTGCGCCAATCGTCGTGAAAACACAAATCCGTTCGGTTTTCGCCCGCGATATGTCGCGTTTCTTGCGTGAGCGCGGTGGCGAGGTCGCTACCGCGCGCTGATGGTGCTGAGCGCGGCGCGCAACACCTGGCCGCGTCCACCGACGAACTCGGAATCGATCGAGTCGCGCACGGCGTCCTCGAACGGAATCCAGCGGATGTCAAGCGCGTCCTGGCGAGGCTGGCATTCTCCCGTGACGGGAACCACGTACACCAGCGACACGGCGTGCTGGCGTTCGTCGACGAGACGACCGGGGAACGGGAAGTATTCGGCGACGGTGGCGGGGACGGGCGACAGCGGCAAGCGCGGGAAGGCGAGCGAGCCGAGATCCTTTTCGAGGTTACGAACGAGCGCCTCGCGAATCGATTCGCCGTACTTGACGCGTCCGGCGACAAGAGCGGATCGCATCTCGCCGTATTCGTCGACGCGGATCAGAACTGCGACATCCGTGATGAAACCGTTGTCATCGACGCGAACCGGCACGGCCTCGACATAGACCATCGGCAAACGACGGCGAACGTCGTCGAAGTCGTCGTCAGAGAACCAGCCGGGGTCAGGCGTGCGCACATCGTTCATGTCGCTATTCTCACACGCGCCAGGCCAAAGAACGGGCGGACACCAAAGCAAAGACCCCGGTCACATTCGCTGTGATCGGGGCCTTGAGGCTCAGTAATTGTTACTGGCAGCTGTCACACTGCAGCAGGTCCATCGGGTCGACGGGAACTGCGTAGCCGCCAACACTGTCGTTGTCGAAGTCCATACGTTCCTCCTGTGGTTCAAGGTTTCGGCGGTACCGCCGTAGAAGAACACTATATCGCGGGAATGACATAGATGTAGTTCCACTACATATTGTGTTCTTCGGCGTGTCGCGCCAGAACGCCCGTAATGGCGGATGGGCGATCGAAACAGCGCAGAAAGCGCCAGCGCCTCCCCGATTTCGCGTGAGCGCGCCCAAGGTGCTAATCTCACATGGTGCCTTTGTGCACGCGCCCCGATAGCTCAGTGGTAGAGCACTTCCATGGTAAGGAAGGGGTCGTCAGTTCAATCCTGACTCGGGGCCCGACCTTATAAGGTTGCGGCGGGGTAGCTCAGGTGGTTAGAGCACACGGCTCATAATCGTGGTGTCGCGGGTTCGAGTCCCGCCCTCGCTACCAATAGGTGTTACTTGGCGTTCTTCTTGAGCCACGCGAACGGGTCGACCTGGATTCCGTTGACATGGATCTCGAGGTGAAGGTGCGCTCCTGTCGACATTCCCGTGCTTCCAACGCGGCCAACGTAGTCAGCGACCACGATGGCATCGCCAACCTTCAAGTCGACCGAGTCGCGCTCCATGTGCGCGTAGACGCTGTCGAACTCAAGTCCCTTGACGTTGTGTCGGATGACAACCCAGCGACCGAATCCCCCCTGGTCGTTGTGAACCTCTTTGACCACGCCGTCAGCGATGGCGTAGATGGGCGAACCCTCTTGCGGGTCGAAGTCGAGGCCCTTGTGGTCCGTCGAGCAGGCTGCACACGGCGCGACGCGCGCTCCGAACCCCGACGAGATCGGGGCCGCGTAAGGGAACGGCCAGCGAATCGGTCCCTTGTTGCTGACGGCATACGACCAGTTGCCGGAGCCGAATCGTTGACCGAGAAGGTCACCGTAGTTGCTGATCTTGAACGTGCCGAGGTTGACGGCGGTCGCGACTTCGGCGTTCGATGCAGTGGTGACCTCTTGGTCAACTCCCTTTTCCGTTGCCGCATAACCGGGTAGAGCGAGATTGAATCCCGTGGACGGCAGCGTCAGGGTGACCATGAACGCGCCGATGACGAGAACGACGAAACCGCGAATCGTGGCTGACCACGTCTCGCGTGCGGCGCGGCGAATCGCTTGCCCTGCACGAGGCACAAATCCGCGCACCTTGCGCTGGGCTCCCTCTGGTCGTAGGCGAACCTTGCGAACGACGGAATCACGACTGGAACGAACGCGCGAGCCACGCTTAGACTTGACGATGGGTTCGATCGGAGTCAGCGTCGCGACATCCGGAGCGGTGATGATTGCAGTCGACCCGGATGGCGTCGAGTCAACAAACGGAATCGGGCCTGACGAGTTCGTCGGAGTCGGGTCAACGAATGCTTCGGGTGTGGCGTCGGCAACAGTGGCATTCGCCGGCGCTGGCTCAGGAACAGTTTCAGTGACCGTTGGTTCGACCGGAGTCGCCTCGACGGAATTGTCGAGAGTGTTGAACAGCGTTGCCGCGGAAACAGGTTGTGGAGCCTCTTCGCTACCGAGTCGAGCCGCCTCTTCAAGAAGTCGACGCTCGCGCCGCGACTGTGGCTGAATCGCGAAATCAGGGTTCGCCAAATCACCCGACGCATCTTGCGGCGTATTCAGGTGATCACTCACGAGGCCTCCCGTGTTCACGGCTTCTGGCAAGTTTAGGTCAGCGACCTATGCCTTCGCCACCTCGGGTTGGCAAAACGAAATCCCCGACCTCAATAGTCGGGGATTGGTGGTGGATGAGGGATTCGAACCCCCGAATGCTGAGCAGTCTGATTTACAGTCAGATCCCTTTGGCCGCTTGGGTAATCCACCAGGTGCGTTCCCACCCAATGTAGTCATCGGTTGAGCGCGCAATTGACAACAATACAATATGGAACAAGGGTGTGAAAACCCTTGACCCTGCGAGGAGGCAACGATGTCGAGCATCGAAGACGTTGCCCGCGCCGCCGGGGTTTCCACCGCAACGGTCTCTCGCACGATGAGCGGGCGCGGAGCCGTCTCCGAGGCCACTCGCACGAAGGTCCAGAAGGCCGCTGCCGAATTGGGTTACGTCGCGAGCGCCACCGCGGCATCTCTGGCGAGCGGTCGAAGCAGCAACATCGGAATCTTGACTCCGTACATTGATCGCTGGTTCTTCACCGAAGTGATTCGTGGAGCACAAGAGGAATTGGCCAGCCACGGGTACGACGTCACTCTGTACAACCTCGGTGACGTGCCAGCACAGCGTTCGCGAATGTTGGATGACTTCATCCACCGCGGCCGAGTTGACGCGTTCATCGCAATCGACGTCCCGTTGACCACCGCCGAGATCACGCGCCTTCACGACATCCAACGACCCATCATCGGTGTCGGCGGTGCCATCGCTGGTGTCCGCACCATCTCGATCGACGACACCGAGGTCGTCCGAATCGCGATGCGCCACTTGCTGGAACTCGGCCACACTCGCATCGGCATGCTCGGTGGTGGTGATGACGCCGTCGACGTCTTCAAGGTCGCATCGACGCGTTGCAAGACATTCGAATCGGTCCTGCGCCAAGCGGGAATCCCGTTACTGCCCGGCTTGATTCAATTCGGACACTTCACGATCCCGTCCGGATACACCGCCGCGATGACACTGCTCAACCAGCCAAACCGACCGACCGCGATCCTTGCGGCTTCCGACGAGATGGCGTTTGGTGCGATTATCGCCGCGCGCGAGTTAGGAATTTCAATCCCCGCGGACCTCTCGATCGTGGGAATCGACGGTCACGAACTCGGCGAGTTCTTTGGGCTGACGACGGTGGACCAGAATCCACCACAACAGGGCAAGACGGCGGCGACGATTCTGCTCGACGAGATTCTCCCCCACCGCACCGAGACGATTGACATCAACACTGCTCTGCCTGTCCGACTCGTGAAGAGGTCGTCGACGGCAAAACCTCGCGCCTGACTTTGACGAATCTTTGACGAACGGCGTTTTGCCATCGCGTGATGCGACCTAAACTCGAACCATGGCAGATTCATCGTTTGACATTGTGAGCAAGGTCGACCCCATGGAGCTCGACAACGCCGTGAACCAGACCGAGAAGGAACTCGCATCGCGATTCGACTTTAAAGGCGTCGGGGCGACGATCGACAAGAAGGCGACGGCGGTGAACCTTGCGGCAATTTCCGAGGAACGCGTCAAGGCCGTCCTCGACGTTTTCGAATCGAAGCTCATCAAGCGCGGCATCTCGCTCAAGTCGCTCGAGATCGGCAAGCCCTTCCCGTCGGGCAAGGAGTACCGCATCGAGACGACGATCAAGGCCGGCATCTCGTCCGAGCACGCCAAAGAGATTTCGAAGATCATTCGTGAAGAAGGTCCCAAGACGGTCAAGTCTCAAATCCAGGGCGACGAACTTCGCGTCACGTCCAAGAGCCGTGACGACCTCCAGGCAACGATGTCGCTTCTCAAGAACTCCGACCTTCCCATTGACATCCAGTTCGTGAACTTCCGGTAACTCATGAAAATCCTGCGCGCGATTGGCGTGACGGCAGCCTTCGCCACTGCAATCGCCGGACTGGGGCTCAGCGACGCGAGCGCCGCGCCCAAGCGTGGCGGTTTCTCCCTCCCGACTGTTGAATCTTTTGTCTCTTCGCGCGGTGTTGCCGCAGTGAAAGCGGCAAACCCGGGCCTATCCACCGCGGACATCGAGGTTTTGGGTAACGATTCGACTGCTCGGATCACGCGTGCGGGCAAAGTCCTTTTCGTCGACAAGCAGGCCCAAGCAAACGAAATCAATGTGGCGCCAATCACCACAAACGTCACCAATATTCCCGCCAGCGACTTCCTCTCACTCAACAGCCGCCCAGGCTCGGATCGAACAATCTATCTGGACGTTAACGGTCACACCGTTCCCCCGGGGACCGTTTGGGACGACCCAGAATTTGGATTCGGCGGAAACCCGGCGGTTGCGGGCGATTACCCAGCATTTACGATGGACGGCTCGTTGGCATTTAGCCAGCCCGAGAAGTTGGCAATCATCAATGCTTGGGCGGCGGTCGCTGAGGACTATGCGATGTTTGACGTCAACGTCACGACTGAGTTCCCTGGCGACGACGCAATTACTCGCTCGAGCCTGTCAGATTCCACGTTCGGCACCCGCGCTTTGGTAACAGGCGGAAATCTTGCCTTCAACCCAACCGAATGCGGGTGCGGCGGAATTGCATACACGGACGTATTTGACGAATCAATCGACTCTGCCAAGGGTTCGTACTATGGAATCGGCCACGAGGAGTGGCAACCAGCTTTCGCTTTTTTCACTGATGATCACGCAGCCACATTCAACACACCCGCAACCGCAGGAAAATTTTTATCCGACGTTGTCTCGCACGAGGTCGGACACAATCTCAGCCTTCTCCACGACGGAAGCTTTGAGGACTCCAACCGCGACGATGAATTTGTCGACAACGACGATAACGGTCGGGACGACGTCACCGATGATATTTGGACCGAGTATTTCATGGGCACGAGTGACGGCCAAAACTGGGCACCCATCATGGGCGCCGGATACGACAACGGGGTCGTCCAATGGTCCGACGGCGACTACGGAACTGCGGCGAACCCCTCCACTAATCGTGAAGACGACATTTCAGAAATTGTTGCGACAGGGTTGAACCTTTTGCCTGACGAGCCGAATAATTCGACGGGTTCGGCGACACTCATTTCGGGAAACCCCGTTGACGGTGTCATTGGACGGCGAACCGACGTCGATTGGTTCAAGGTGACCGTTACGAATCGCACCCTCGGCCTGTATTCAGGAACCCCAACGCCGAACACGAACCTTGACACCAAACTGACCCTTCGGGACGGTGCGGGAAAAGAGCTCTTCAGCACGGATGCACTGAGCACGATGACCGAAGACGGGAATGGCATTGGAGTTCAACCCGTAGCAGGCTTGGACGGTATTCTCAATGCCGACCTTCCCAACGGAACGTACTACGTGACCATCGAGGGAGTCGGTCGGACCGGGGCGTATTCGGATTACGGAAGCCTTGGCGCATATTCCATCAAGACTCGAACGCCGCGTGTCACGTCGATCGCAACCATCGGAAACCCGACCATTTCCGGAACTCGCCGAAAGGGCCGTACTCTGACCGCGAACTACGGAACGTGGACGAGCGGAGTCTCGATCGCGAAGCAATGGCTGCGTGACGGAGTCGCGATCTCCGGCGCTACGGCAAAAACATACGTATTGAAATCAGCTGACGTCGGGCACAAGATCTCTGTCCGTCTTGTCGGAACGAAGTCCGGCAAGCGCACCGCCGTCAAGGTCAGTTCGAAGACCGCAGCGATTACGAACTAGACAGTTTCGCCGCGAGAGATGCCGATCATCTCGTCGCGCGGGACGACCTTGATGCGTTCGCGACCAGCGGCCTCGCCCAAGGTCTTTTCGAAGTCGTCGAGACGGTGCCAACCGTCAAGGTTGGTGAACGCGACGCCGCGCGATTCGAGCAACTCGACGATTGCGGATTCGCTGGGGTCACTCGGTGCCCACCATGACGCCTGATCCTTGACCAGGTGCGAAACAGTCTCCATCGCGTCCGACTTGGTGTGACCAATGAGTCCGACGGGTCCGCGTTTGATCCATCCGGTCGCATAGACGCCGGGGACAACGTTGTTGTCATCGTCCTGTACGCGGCCTTCGTGGTTCGGGATTACGCCGTGCTTGTCGTCGTAGGGAACGCCGTCCAGTTCGGAACCGAAGTATCCGACCGCGCGGTACACCGCTTGAACCGGAATCTCGCGAATCTCGCCCGTGCCGCGAACGCCACCGGCGCCGTCAGATTCGGTGCGCTCGAAACGGAAGCCCACGACCTTGCCGTCCTCACCGACGACCTCGACCGGCTTGGCATAGAAGTGAAGGTGCAGGCGGCGGCTGGCCTTGCCCGTCTCGCGCTCGCGCCACTGGTTCAACACCTTGTCGATGACGAACACCTGCTTGTTGGATTCGATGGCGGCCTGTGACGCTTCGTCGTAGTCGAAATCTTCGTCGTGCAGAATCATGTCGACGTCGTTCATTTCGCCCAACTCGCGAAGTTCGAGAGGCGTGAACTTGACCTGCATCGGACCGCGGCGGCCGAATACGTGAACGTCGGTGACGGGGCTGGCCTTGAGGCCCTGATACACATTGTCGGGAATCTCGGTCGGCAGAAGATCGTCGGCGTGCTTCGCGAGCATGCGCGCAACATCGAGCGCCACGTTTCCGTTACCGATGACGGCGACCTCGCGCGCGTGCAACGGCCACTCGCGGGGAACGTCGGGGTGACCGTCGAACCAGCTGACGAAATCAGCCGCGCCGTAGGACCCGTCAAGGTCGATTCCGGGGATGTTCAGCGGTGCGTCCTTGATTGCCCCCGTCGAGAAGATCACCGCGTTGTAGTGCTTCTTGAGGTCGTCGAGGGTGATGTCGGTTCCGAAGTTCACGTTTCCGAACACGCGAATTCCACCCGAGTCGAGCACGTCGCGCAAGGCGTTGATGATTCCCTTGATGCGCGGGTGGTCGGGCGCAACGCCGTAACGGACGAGACCGTACGGGGCAGGAAGACGGTCGAACAAGTCAATGCTGACGTCGAACGCGCGCTCGTGCTTGCGCAGAATGTCTGCTGCATAGATGCCGGCGGGTCCGGCTCCGACGATGGCGAGACGCAACGTGGACATTTAGTGTGACCTTTCGATGACACGGGAAGCGAAACGGACGAGGGCCTGCTTGGTGAGGCCGTCGGGAAGTACGGACAGAGCGTCAACCGCCTCGGTTCCCCAGCGCTGTGCGGTGGCGATTGTTTCAGAGGTGAAACGGCTGGCGCGCAGTTCATCGACGAGTGCTTCGAATCGCACGTCATCGTCGGCGGCGGCCGCAGCCTGCAACCCTTCGTCGAGAGCACGCGCATCGGCGTCCCCCGACTGGCGCATGAACAGAACTGGAAGAGTTGCGACTCCGTGGCGGACGTCGGTTCCCTTGACCTTGCCGGTCTCGCCGCCATCAAGGTCGAGCACGTCGTCGATGATCTGGAAGGCAACACCGATCTTTTCCCCGAACTCGCGAAGGGGATCGCCGAATTCGGCAGGCGCGTTGGACGTCATGACACCGACCATCGCGCTCGCGGCGATGAGCGAGCCCGTCTTGTCGGCAAGCACCTGAAGGTAGTGGTCGATCGGGTCAACGCCTTCGGCAGGCCCCGTCGTCTCGTGCAGCTGACCCAGACACAGGCGCTCGAAGGTCGATGCGTGAAGGCGGACCATCTCGTCGCCGAGGGTCGACGCCAACGAGCTCGCTCGGGCAAGCAGGAGGTCGCCCGTGATGATAGCGATCGAGTTACCGAACTGAGTGTGCGCGGTCGGGACCCCGCGACGAAGGTCAGCATCGTCCATGACGTCGTCGTGGTACAGGGTTGCGAGGTGAATGAGTTCAACGACCTGAGCAGCAAGAAGGACGTCCTTGCAGTCGGACTGGCCAAGCTCGGCGGTGAGGAGTGCAAGAAGAGGTCTGACGCGCTTGCCGCCGGCCTCGAGAAGGTAACGGGCGACGGTGTTGGTGTACTCGTCACCGAAGTGAAGGTTTTCGGCAAGACCGGCTTCGATCTCCTGCAGTCCTTTGTCCAATCGGCCGACCAGCGCGCGCTCGTCCGCGGTCGACGTCATCGCGGCGCCGAGTCCGAAATTCTTGGCGATGGTGGTGATGTGACTCACTGGTCTGCTCCCAGCGGGGCGCGCCCGCGATGTAGTGCCACAACGCCCGCGGTGAGGTTGCGATATCCGACGTCGACAAAACCGGCGTCGCGAATCCAGCCGCTGAGGACGCCCTGGACGGGCCAGTCCTCGATGGACTTCATGAGATATGTGTACGCGGCGGGGTTCGAACTTGCGAGAGACGCAACCGACGGCATGACCTTGTTGAGGTAGAACGAGTACGCGTTTCGCACGAGACCGTTCGGTGGCGTCGTGAATTCGCAAATCACCAGTCGACCACCGGGAACAAGAACGCGGCGCATCTCAGCGAGGGCGCGATGCGGATCGTTGACGTTCCGCAAACCGAACGAAATCGTGACCGCGTCGAAACTCGCATCGTCAAACGGCAACTGCTGGGCGTCGCCTTCGACGAATTCGATTTCGGGGTGGCGCTGGCGACCGACGGCAACCATTCCAGGAGAGAAGTCGAGTGCGGTGACGCGAGCGCCGGCGCGAGCGATGGCGGCAGAGGACGTTCCCGTTCCCGCTGCGATGTCGAGAACACGGTCACCGGCAGAGATTCCGAGGGCCCGCACAGTTGCGATTCGCCAGAGGGACGCCGACCCGAGAGACAGCAACGCGTTGGTGAGGTCGTATCGCGCAGCGACATCGTCGAACATTGCCGACACTTGGTCGGGGTCTTTACCTAGGTCAGCACTCGTCACGGTTCCCAAGTCTATCCGCGCGGGCGTAGCCTTAATGCGTGACCTTTGCTCCGCACGAACCCGTCGTCGTCGAATCGATGCCGACTGCGCGTTTCGGGTCGCTCATTGAATTCGCGTCGGCGTCCCGTCCGATGTACTACCGTCACGGCGACACCGAAATTGTCGGCATCGGCGAGCGAGCCAGGTGGACCGCGAGTGGTCCAGGTCGCTTTGCCGAACTGAGTGCGCACTGGGAACAGGCGCTGAGCGCGATCGCCCCGAACCTTCGCCAACACGTCATCGCGCTGGGCAGCGGGCAGTTTGACCCGAACGGTGAAGCGCACCTGGTCGTTCCGAAGACAACGATTGTTCGCCGAGGACGTGACGTGTCGATTGTGACCGTTGGAGATTCAGCAGGTATCCCTGATCCCACCCGTCGGTCTGTCGGTTCGGCCCCGCTCGTTGAGTGGCCCCACATCGACTCGGTGTACCGGGACCGGGTGCGCGCCGCACTCGCCCGACTGGATTCCGAGTTCGGCAAGGTTGTCGTCGCGCGCGCAATCACGGGTGAGGTGACGAAGCCTGGAGACGAACGTGCGCCTCTTCAGAAACTGACGAACGAATACCCCGACACTCACATCTTTGCTCTGGACGGTTTGTGGGGCGCTTCCCCGGAAACCCTCGTCCGGGTCGATCACCGCCGGATTTCGGCGCGCGTTCTCGCTGGTTCCGCCGCACGCGGGTGGGACGCCGCCACGGATGCCGCAGCAGCCGCGACCCTTGCCGCGAGCGCAAAGGATCGCGAAGAACACGAGTACGCCGTGAACTCCGTCGTGACGGCACTCGCGCCGCATTGCCGCTCGATTGTTGGGGCGGCGACTCCGTTCACACTTCGACTGACAAACGTTTGGCACCTCGCGAGTGACATCTCCGGAGTTCTCGGGACTCGCTCGAGCGTGTTCGACCTCATCGATTCGTTGCACCCCACCGCGGCGGTCGCAGGCGTCCCCACGGACCGCGCACTCGCCACCATCGCCGATGTCGAAGCAATCCCGCGCGGGCGCTATGCCGGTCCGATCGGCTGGGTCGACGGCGTGGGCAACGGTGAATGGGCAATCGCCCTGCGCTGCGCTCAGTGGCGCGATTCAGAGATCGTCGCTCACGCTGGCGCGGGAATTATCGAAGGCTCAGACCCCGAGTCGGAATTCGCCGAGACCGAGCTGAAGTTCCGCCCGATTCGCGACGCGCTCGTCGGCTAGGAACGCGGGAGCACTACCTCGACCAGTGTTGGTCTGGTCACTTCGGACAGTGCCGACGTCAACTCGCCACGAGTTGTGACGCGGTGGAAGCCGAGCCCGAAAGCACGAGCGACGCCCTCAAAATCGATGTTTTGCGGTGTGCGCATGACGCGATCGAAGTGAGTGCGATTGGCAGTCTCGGCGACGGGCAGGTCATCGAAGATTCGACCGCCGCCATCGTTTCCCACGATGACCTGGATTTTTCCGCGCAGGTTTGCGAGAGCTCCGATGTCGTGCTGTGCGGCAAGGTCTCCGAGGACCACACGGGTGACCCCGTTTTGGGTTGCGATTGGGTTCGACTGGGCAGCCGTCGCGATTCCCTGCGCCGTTGCGATGGTGCCGTCGATTCCAGCCAACCCGCGATTGGAGTGAACCTTCAGCGGCTTGCCGGGAAGGACCGAATCCGCGACGCGAATGAGTCGCGAAGCCCCGAACACGAGTCGGTCATGCGGCCAGGTGACGTCCCAGACCGCGCGCACGAGCATCTCGGGGGTGACAGGCTGCCGCTGAATCTGCATTTCGTGGCGTGCAAAGTCTGCGCGTTCCGCGCTCTCATCCGCAAGGCTTCCCTGCACATCGGCGGCCGGCTCAGCGAGTTCCTCGTCGATGGTCATTCGCGACATGCGCGCCCAGGGCAACGCCCACTTCTGGGCATAGTCTTCGCCGTTTCCTTCGACCGTGATCGTGTCCACGACGAGAGCCCGCGGGTTGGGGCGATACGGATTCGCCTCGGGGCCGCGCACGACAATCACGTCGACGTTCGCACGGGCGCACAAGCCATCGATCGCGCGTGACAAAGTGGGGCGGCCGACAACGATGACCGACTGAATAGTTTCCGCGAACTCTGGGCGAGCGAGCAGGCGACGGTAGTCGGTCACGAGATGCGGACCGAAGTGCGCACCGCTCGCGATTTCCGCGATCAACGGAGCGCCAAGTTCACGAGCCCACTTTTCGGCACGAGCACCCGCGCCGTAACCGGCAACGACGATGGTCCCGGGGGCGGCGACTACTCCGACCGAACTGTGACCCGGCTCGGCGATGGGAAGTTCGCCCTGCTTGACCGAATCGTATGAGCGGGAGTCGATGTGCGACGAGAGAGGTTCGACGAACTGCACGTTCACGTGAATCGGACCCGACTCGTTCACCGCTGCCGTGACGACCTCGTCCGCCCACTGCGCCCCCGACTGCAACGCGTCGGCACCGGGCGGTGGAATGTCCACACTCTTGCGAGCGGCCACCCCAAAAGCGCCGATGTGGACGGACGTCTGGTTTGCGCCCGTGGTTCGCAGGACCGAAGGTCGGTCGGCCGTGATGACGATGAGCGGGATTCCCGCGTGATGTGCTTCAAGGACTCCGGGGTGAAGATTCGCGACGGCTGTTCCCGACGTCACGATGATGGCGACAGGGCGCTTCGTTTCGACCGCAAGCCCGAGTGCGAGATACGAGCCGACCCGCTCGTCGATGACGACGTGCAGGTTCAGCAACTGGCGATCGGCGAAAGCAGCCGCGACGAGCGCGAGTGCCTGGGAACGAGAACCCGGCGACAGAACGATGTCTCGAACACCACGTGCGACGAGTCCCTCGAGGAAAGCGAACGCCCAGCCGCTTGACGGCGCAACGGAGGCGTCAATCACGAGTTGGTCCCGGCGGAGTGCCGTCCTCGTCGTCGAGTTTGCGAAGTTCCTCTTCGAGTCGCGCGATGCGTTCGTCCGTCGTCTCGGTATCCGGAACTCGGAAATTTGGGTCGTCGTCGGGTGCGATGATCAACTCACCCGATTTGTTGCGCCGCGTCTTGCCCAAGATGAACCACAAGATCGCACCGATCGGGGTGACGCCGATAACGATGATCGCCCACAGCACCTTGTTCAGCGAACGAATGCGACTGCGAGGCGTGAAGAAAATGTCCGCCAGCGCGTAGATGTCGACGGCGACAACGACAACCGCGAGAGTGAAGAGAACGCGTGCGAGCATGCTCAAAGTCTAAAGGTCGCGGTGACCCTACGATTAGAGATATGAAACCGTGGGTTCTCTACACCGCAGCCCGTCTGGGAATGTTCCTCGTCGCGCTGACACTCTTGCTGTTGCTCGGCACCGGCTGGGTCTACGGAACGATTTTCGCCACCGCGATTTCACTCTCACTCAGCATCCTGTTCCTCGGCGGACTGCGCCAGCGCGTCGCGGACAGCATCCGAACCCTCGTCGAGAAGCCAGTGCGCGATTCAGACTCGGCGACCGAGGACGACCAGCTCGACCGCTCGTCGAACTAACTGAGGAACCCGCGAAGCAGCGCGGCTGAACCGGACAGGTGGTCCCGCATCGCCGCTTCGGCGTCTTCCGCTCGTCCCGTCAAAATTGCCATGACAATCGCTTCGTGCTGAGCGTTCGAGTGCGCGATGTTGGGCGACAGCAGCGGGATCTCGTCAAGCAGTTCGTTCACCTTCACACGTGTCTGGGCAACGTGATTGACCAGCGCGTTCGATCCGGTGAGTTCCGCAATCAACAGGTGAAGTCTGGAATCAAAGCGTCGGTAATCACGCGGTTCCGCAGCAGCCGTCTCGTGATGCGCCGCCCAGAGTTTCTCGCGCATCTCGCCGGTCAGTTCGCTTGACGCAGCCTGGAACGCCGCCCCCGGTTCAAGCACCGATCGAACGATGAGCAGGTCGTGAATCTCTGTCGCGGTGAACGCCGTCCGCGGTGACACGTCTCCGTCGCGCCCGATGACCACCGGTCCATCGGGGATTGAGTCAGTGACGAAAGTTCCGCCGTAACGCCCGCGTCGGATAACCAAGTACCCGGCGTCCGTCAGCGACGCGATCGCGTCTCGGACCGTGTCCCTCGAAATCTCGAGCATCGTCGCCAGTTCGCGCTCGGGCGGAAGTTGGTCGCCGGCGTGGACGAGTCCGAGGCGAATCGTGTGCAGGATGCGTTCGACGGCCTCTTCATAAGTGTTTCCGCCGCGAATCGGCGTGAACAGAAGCGACCTGCCTGCCCCGACACCCGAGGGGTCCAGGGTCGTCGGAACAGACAGGTCGAGGTCGTCCATGCGAATCAGAGAGGAGTGACGTAGGCGCCGGAAATTCCACCGTCGACAAGGAACGTCGAGGCAGTGATGAACCCGGCGTCGTCGCTGGCGAGGAAGGCAACCGCAGCGGCGAGCTCTTCGGCCTTGGCAAAGCGGCCGAGAGGGATGTGAACCAGTCGACGCTGAGCGCGTTCCTGATCCTTCGCGAACAGTTCCTGAAGAAGCGGGGTGTTGACCGGCCCAGGGCACAACGCGTTGACCCGGATTCCCTGACGAGCGAACTGGACACCGAGCTCGCGGCTCATCGCCAGAACGCCACCTTTGGACGCGGTGTACGAAATCTGGCTGGTGGCGCTTCCCATAACTGCGACGAACGATGCGGTGTTGATGATCGACCCGCTGCCCTGCTTGGTCATGTGGCGCAAAGCCGCGCGGCAGCACAGGTAGACGCTCTTGAGGTTGACGTCCTGAACCTTCTGCCAGGCAGGAAGTTCCGTCGTCTCGATCGAATCGTCGTCGGGAGGCGAAATTCCCGCGTTGTTGAAGGCGATGTCGAGGCTGCCGTAAGTCTTGAACGCGGTGTCGAAGAGGTTGTTGACCTCGTCCTCGTCCGTGACGTTGACCTTGATGAAGAGTCCTCCGACCTCGGCAGCCGCTGCTTCACCCGATTCCGGGTTCATGTCACCGATGACGATGGTCGCGCCTTCAGCGGCCATGCGCTTCGCGGTCGCCAAACCGATACCGCTGGCACCGCCCGTGATGACCGCAACCTTGCCCTTCAGGCGTTGGGTCAGATCCATTTGTTCAATAGCCATGTCGAGTCCTTTCTCTGGCTAATCAGTAGGGATGAAAACGTTCTTCTCTTCGGTGAAGTGAAGGGGTGCGTCCGGTCCAAGCTCGCGGCCAAGGCCGGACTGCTTGAAGCCGCCGAACGGTGTGTTGTATCGGACGGACGAGTGCGAGTTCACGGAAAGGTTTCCGCTTTCGACCGCGCGCGAGACGCGAAGTGCTCGACCGACGTCTCGGGTCCAAATCGACCCGGACAGTCCGAACTCGGTGGCGTTGGCAATCTCGACGGCTTCCGCTTCGTCCTCAAATGCGTGGACTGTCACGATCGGTCCGAAAATTTCGTCCGTCATGCACGGGTCGTCCAGACCACGGGACAGCGCCACCGTCGGGGCAAACCAGTTTCCCGGGCCGTCAGGGGCCGAGCCGCGGAAAACGACGTTCGCCTTGTCGAGATACGCCTCAACCGATGCCTTGTGATTGGCGTGAACGAGCGGCCCGACCTCGGTGGCGTCTTTCGTGGGGTCACCCACGACGACTCCCTTCACCGCAGTTTCGAGTCCCTCCATGAACTGGTCAAGCGCGGACTTCTGAACCAAGATTCGCGAGCGTGCGCAGCAATCCTGGCCAGCGTTCTCGAACACCGAGTAAGGCGCGGTCGCGGCTGCCTTGTCCACGTCCGCGTCGGCGAACACGATGTTGGCGCTCTTGCCGCCCAATTCCAGGGTGATGCGCTTGATCTGGTCTGCGGCGCCACGCATGATCCCCTTGCCGACCTCGGTCGAACCGGTGAACACCACCTTGCGAACCGTCTCGTTCGTGATGAATCGATTGCCGACGACCGAGCCCTTGCCAGCGATGACCTGGAAGAGACCCGCGGGCAACCCGGCCTGCTCGCCCAGCTCAGCGAGGCGAAGGCTGGTGAGTGGCGTCCATTCGGCTGGCTTGAGGACGACCGCGTTGCCTGCGGCGAGCGCCGGAGCAAATCCCCACGACGCGATCGTCATCGGGAAGTTCCACGGGGTGATGATGCCGACGACGCCGAGCGGGTCGTTGAACGTGATGTCGATTCCACCCGCAACCGGAATCTGCTTTCCGAGCAAGCGCTCGGGGGCCGCCGAGTAGTAATCGAGAACGTTCTTGACGTGGTTCGCTTCCCAGCGGGCTTGGCCGATGGGGTGGCCCGAGTTTCGGACCTCGAGAGCCGCAAGGGTTTCAACGTCGGCTTCGACAGTGCGGGCGAATCGGCGGAGCGCCTCTGCACGTTCGGCCGGCGTGAAGCCAGCCCATTCCTTCTGGGCAACGCGCGCGCGTTCAATCGCATCGTCCGTCTGTTCAATCGAGGCGTGCTCGATCGTTTCCATGTCCTCGCCCGTGGCGGGGTTGACGATTGTGTAACTCATGTTGTGCTCCTTTGCGTGTGCGCCGCTGAGACGAGCGCATCAAAAAGTCGTCCATCGGTGTCCGACGTAACTTCGGGGTGCCACTGGACGGCAACACCGAACGGGTGACCGTCGATTTCGACGGCTTCCACGATGCCGTCTGCGCTTCGAGCCGAGACGCTCAGGCCGTCTCCGACTCGGTCAATCGCTTGGTGGTGGTAAACATTCCCCGAGACGGTTGTCCCGACAATCGTGCTGAGGCGCGACCCCGCGTCAACCGCCATCTCCATCGTTGTGAACTCGGCGTTTCCGCGCTGGTATTCGGTGGAACCGACGACATCCGGCAGGTGCTGGATCAAGGTGCCACCGAAGTGAACGTTGAGGACCTGTGCCCCGCGACAAATGAAGAGCGTCGGGATTTCACGTTCGAGTGCTGAGTTGAGAAGCGCGAACTCCCACGCATCACGACGAGTGTCGGGCTGATCGGTGTGTTCTCCGGGTGTCTGGCCGTACAGATCGGGGTTGACGTCACGACCACCCGCGAACACCAAACCGTCCACACCGCCGAGAACGCGGTCGGCGACTTCGGGGCTGACCGGTTGCGGCGGCAGGAGCACCGCGATACCTCCGGCACGCGTCACGCTCTCGATGTAGCCCGAGTGCAGGAACGCCGCATCGACATCCCACACACCCGTCTTCGCTTGCTGACGGTAGGTGGTGATGCCGATAACGGGAGGATTAGAGGCGTTCAAAACCGCGAACACGCTCCCAATCGGTGATGGCACTGTCGAACGCACGAATCTCGATGCGCGCAGCGTTGACGAGGTGGTTCACGACATCCTCGCCAAAAATGCGGCGAGCGTGTTCCGACTTGTCGAACAGGTCGGCGGCTTCGCGCAGCGACGTCGGAACGTGCGGCTTGTCGGACTCGTATCCGTTACCGAGGGTGATGTCCTCGAGTTCCAACTTGTTTTCGATTCCGTGCATACCCGCGGCGATCAGTCCAGCGACCGCGAGGTACTGGTTGACGTCTCCACCAGGCACACGGTGTTCAACACGCATTCCATGGCCGTGGCCGACGACGCGCAACGCGAGCGTGCGGTTGTCGAGTCCCCACGCAATCGCGGTCGGTGCGAACGAGCCTTCGGCGTAGCGCTTGTACGAGTTGATGTTCGGTGCGTAGAGCAGCGTGAACTCGCGCATCAGCGCGATCTGTCCAGCGAGGAAGTGGCGGAACATGTCCGACATTCCGCGGTCGGCACCCTTGTCCGCGAACACGGCGTTGCCCTTGGTATCGCGGAACGAGATGTGGATGTGGCACGAGTTGCCTTCGCGTTCGTTGAACTTCGCCATGAACGTCAGTGACTTGCCGTGCTTGTCGGCGATCATCTTCGCGCCGCTCTTATAGATGGAGTGGTTGTCGCACGTGATGAGCGCGGTGTCGTAGCGGAAAGCGATTTCCTGCTGGCCGAGGTTGCATTCGCCCTTGACGCCCTCGCAATACATTCCGGCGGCGTCCATGCTGACGCGAATGTCGTGCAGCAACGGCTCAACGCGGTTGCTGGCGAGAAGATCGTAGTCGACGTTGTAGTCCGTCGAAGGGCGCATGTTGTCGTACCCCTTGGCCCACGCTTCGCGGAAGGTGTCGTCGAAGACGATGAACTCGAGCTCGGTGCCGATGAACGGAACGAGGTCGTGCTTCGCGAGCTTGTCGATCTGGGCCTTGAGAATCGAGCGCGGTGCCATCGGAACCGGTTCGTGGTCCGTGGTCTGCAGGTCCGCCATCACCATCGCGGTGTGGGGAATCCACGGCACGACGCGCAACGTCGACATGTCGGGGATCATCGCCATGTCGTTGTAGCCCTTTTCCCAGGACGAAAACTCGTAGCCGGGGACCGTGTTGTTCTCGACGTCGACGGCGAGCAAATAGTTGCAGCACTCCGCCCCGTGTTCGATCGCGTCCTCGACAAACAGTCGCGCCGACATGCGCTTGCCGACGAGTCGGCCCTGGATGTCGGTGAACGAAATGATGACGGTGTCGATGTCTCCCGAATCAACGAGCTTCTGCAGCTCGGTTACGGAAAGCAGTGCGTTGCTCTGTGCCATGGGAACTTCCTCTTCGTTGAGGTTGGATTTCTAACCATTAGAAAACACCCTCGCGGCGATTCTGTCAACAGCAACCGCCAAAACCGTGGGAACACGCGCTTGCGCGGAAAAGCCAGAAACGGCACAGAAAAGTTTTCAATGGTTGGTTATTGACATCTTTGCCACAGTGTGAGCACAATCACTTATCCACTAAATTGCCGTGACCAGCGGTGGCCACGGCGGGAAAGGACTACAACGTCGTATGTCTGACAAATTGAAAGTCTCGGGTGTTTCCTACACCGAGCAAAGCAAGGAGTATTTCGAGAAGCGTCAGCTCACTCGATCTGCTGGTGTCTGGGGCCTTTGGGGTCTCGCTATCGCCGCTGTTATCTCGGGTGACTTCTCGGGATGGAACTTCGGTGTCGCGGCCGGTGGTTTCGGTGGACTTCTCGTCGCCTTCGCCATCCTCGTCGTCATGTACTACGGACTCATGTTCGCCATCGGTGAAATGTCCGCCGCCATGCCCCACTCCGGTGGCGCTTACTCCTTCGCCCGCAAGGCGATGGGGCCGTGGGGTGGATTCATCACGGGTCTCGCCGAAACGATCGAGTACGTCGCGACAACTGCGGTCGTCGTGTTCTTCTCGGCGGCGTACCTCAACGGTGTGACCTCGGAACTTCTCGGCGTCGACTTGTCTGCTGACGGTTCGAACATGATGTGGGTTTGGTACGTCGTTCTGTACGCAGTCTTTATCCTGCTCAACTCGCTCGGTTCAAGTATCTCGTTCCGTTTCTCGATCATCGTGTCGATCATCTCGCTATCCATCATCGTGCTGTTCTCGGTCATGGTCCTCGCGTCGGGTCAGATCGACTGGTCGAGCCTGTGGAACATCCCCGCCGACCCGGCTGCTGCTGGTTCGAGTTGGTTCCTCCCCAACGGCATCATGGGCATCCTCTTCGCAATCCCCTTCGGCGTGTGGCTGTTCCTCGGTATCGAAGAACTTCCGCTTGCAGCTGAAGAGGCACACAACCCGTCGCGTGACATCCCTCGCGCCGGATTCTGGGCTCGCGGAACGCTCATCGTCACCGGCCTCCTCGTCATGTTCATCAACACCGGCATCCTCGGTGCTGAAGCAACAGGCGCCGCTGGTGAGCCTCTCCTTGACGGCTTCCGTGCCGTTGTTGGAGACGGTTGGGCCGCCGTTCTCGGTATCTTCGCGCTGATCGGTCTGCTCGCATCGCTCCAGGGAATCATGTTCGCCTACGGTCGTAACATGTACTCGCTGTCGCGTGCCGGCTACTACTTCAAGGGCCTGTCGGTCACGGGAAAGAACAAGACCCCGTGGCTCGCACTTCTCGTCGGCGGTGTTGTTGGTTTCGCAGCGCTCGTGCTGCTTGACTACTTGACGGCAACTGACGCTACGGGTGAAGTCAGTGGCGTCGCCGGTGCGATCATCCTCAACATCGCGGTGTGGGGTGCCATGTTGGCTTACCTCATGCAGATGGTGTCGTTCATCATCCTGCGCGTCAAGCACCCCGAACTCGATCGTCCCTACCGTTCCCCGTGGGGTCTCGGCGGTGCGACCGTTGCCGGTTTGATTGCGGCTCTCGCCTTCGTCGGCTTCTTGCTCAACGAAGCGTTCCGTCCCGCGATTTACGCCATCATCATCGTCTACGCGGTGTTCTTGCTGTACTTCGCACTCGTTGGTCGCCACAACCTCGTCTTGTCTCCTGAGGAGCGTTACGCGGTTCACGGCAAGCACGAATAACTAACGCTGACGCCGGTGGGTTGGCGCTTCAGCCAGCCCGCCGGCGTTACCCTTGCACCACCGGAGAAACACTGTGACAACGCTTACCCCGCTCGACCTTTTCACGATTGGCATTGGTCCATCGAGTTCCCACACCGTTGGACCTATGCGCGCCGCATCGCGATTCCTGACCGACCTTCGCGCTGGTTCGAAGTTTGATTCGACCAGCCGCGTCCAGATTTCTCTTTTCGGCTCACTCGGCGCAACGGGCGTCGGCCACGGAACGACCAACGCCCTAATCGCCGGGCTCGCCGGCGAATCGCCCGAGTCATGCCAACCGTCCGAAGTAACGACCGCATACGACCGCGCAGTGTCGACGGGACAGATTCACCTTGGTGAACGGACGCTGACCTTTGCCGAGGGTGACATCGCGCTTCGGCCGTTGACCCGGCTTCCCCAGCATTCCAACGCGATGCAATTCGAGGCCTTTGACGCGACGGGCGAGCGCCTACTGTCACGCATCTATTTCTCGGTCGGCGGTGGCTTCGTGGAATCCGACGACGAATACGGATCGACTTTGTCGGCGTCGGATCTGGCATTGCCTTACGAGTACACCAGCGGTGACGAACTCATCGCACTCTGCGAGTCGACGGGGATGTCGATCGCGGACATCGCCTATGCGAATTGCGTCGCGGTGAGTTCCGAGAAAGCGGTTGACGCCGCTCTTCACGCCATCTGGTCGACCATGACGGGCTGTGTCGAGGACGGGCTGAGCCACGAAGGGATGCTCCCTGGGACGCTCAATGTCTCGCGGCGTGCGGCGGGTATCGCCCGCAAGTTGTCGGCGGACGAAGCACAGGGAACCCCCGCTTCGGAGTTGTCCAACGAATGGCTTCAGGCGTACGCGATTGCCGTCAATGAAGAGAACGCGGCGGGAATGCGTGTCGTGACCGCCCCGACGAACGGTGCCGCCGGAATCATTCCTGCCGTTGGCTACTACGCCCAAATTTTCAAGCGCGTTCCCATCGAGTCGATCGAACGCGACTACCTGTTGACCGCCGGAGCCATCGGCACCCTGTACAAGCGCAACGCCTCGATCTCAGGAGCCGAAGCAGGTTGCCAGGGCGAGGTCGGTTCAGCCTGTTCAATGGCCGCTGGTGCTCTTGCCGCGGTGCTCGGTGGGACTCCGCAGCAGATCGAGAACGCTGCCGAGATCGCGATGGAACACAACCTGGGTCTGACGTGTGACCCGGTCGGCGGTTTCGTTCAGATGCCGTGCATCGAGCGCAATGCCATCGCGGCCGGAACGGCAGTCGCCGCGGTTCGTCTTGCTCTCGCGGGCGACGGGTCGCACAAGATTTCCCTCGACACCGTCATCGAGACGATGCGTCAGACAGGCCTCGACATGTCGTCGAAGTACAAAGAGACGTCGACCGGCGGACTTGCCGTCAACGTCGTCGAGTGCTGACCTAGAAGGCCAACGACCAGGCGACGATGACCCCGTAAGACAGGCTCGTCCAGACGGACAGCTTGAGCGCGAGGACGTACTCGGGTGCGGTTTTTGCCGTTGACGCGATGATCGTTGCGGGGATTGCCAGGCACAAAGCGAAATACGCCCACCACGCGTTGAAGACGGTCAGAGCGAACCAGCCGAGAATCACGAACGGCACCAAGAGGTAGATGCCGAACAGGATTCGGTTCACCCACATCGGGAGGCGAGTCGCCAGGGTTCGCTTGTTGGCCGCGATGTCGGTTTCGCGGTCTCGCATGTTGTTGACGAGCAAAACTGCGCAGGCGAAGAGGCCGTGCGCGACTCCGAGCAGGATCGGTTCAAGCCAAACGGACTGGACGAGGATGAACGTCGTGCCGAGAACGGCGACCGGACCGAAGAAGATGAACACCGAAACTTCGCCGAGTCCCGCGTATCCGTAAGGGCGCTTTCCTCCGGTGTAGAACCACGCTGCTGCGATCGCGACGACTCCGACTAGGGGAAGCCACCAGATCTGCTTCCACACCGTGAGTCCCAGACCCGCGGCGGCGGCCAGCCCGAAGAAGAGGAATGCAAGGTTGCGAACGCGCTTCGGGTCGACGCGACCGGAAGCGGTCAGGCGACGAGGGCCGACGCGGTGAGCGTCCGTTCCGCGGATTCCGTCGGAATAGTCGTTCGCAAAGTTGACGCCGACCTGCAAGAAGATCGCAACGAGCAAGGCCAGAACGGCTGGTCCCTGCATGACGAGAATGGCGCGCGGCTCGTCAAGGATGACGAGGTTGAACATCGCAATTCCCCAGCCCGAGATCACCGGTGCGACGGCGAGTGCGAGTGTTGCGGGACGAGCAGCACCAATCCAATCACGGATGCCGATCGGCTTGTCAATCACCGCCGTGGTCGCCGAATGTGCGACAAGCTTGCGCGCACCGGGACGACCGCCCGCTTTGGAGGAAGTCTTTTTCTTGCTGGGAGTCTTGGAAGCCACGAGTTGATTCTAGGGTTGCTCGCGCGAAACGATTTCGTGAACTGCGACGCGATCGACTTTGCCCGAGGTAAGCGTGGGTATGACATCGACACCGACTGCGCGATACGGACGGGCGGCCTTGCCCAATTTCGCCTCGATGTGTGTACGGACGGCGTCGAGGTCAAGTGCGGTGGTGCTGACAATCGCAGGGACTTGACCCCATTCCTCGTCCGCGTACCAACTCGCGACAGCGCCGATGCCCGCTTCCGCGAGCACCCTCTCGATGTCCGCAACCGAAACCTTGACTCCGCCGGTCACGATGATGTCGTCGACGCGACCGTCAACGACGAGAACGCCGTTGTCCAAATGTGCGAGGTCGCTGGTTCGGAACCAGCCGTCGACCAGCGTCTCAGCGGTTCGAGCCGGGTCGCCGTCGTACCCACTGAACAGGCTGGCGGAAGAAATTTCGAGGACGCCGTCGGCCGAAATGCGCAGTTGAGTGTCGCCGATTAGCCGACCGTCGTAGACGACTCCCCCGGCGGTTTCCGCGGATCCGTAGGTGCGGATGACACGGGCACCCAGCGCGGTTGCGCGGTCGGCCAGGCCGGCAGGGATTGCCTGACCCCCGACAAGGATGGCGTCAAGACGAGAGAAGGCCGCGCGTGCGGACTCGCCCAGCTCAACGAGCCGGGCCAACTGAGCCGGCACCAACGACGTGAACCACGTTCCCTCGGGGAGTTCGGCGACAGCGTCCGCGAACTGTGTGGCATCGAACGGCTCAGCACGAAGGTCAACCAGTTCGGTGCCGCCGACCATTGACCGAACGACGACCATGATTCCGGCGATGTACGTGAGCGGAAGAGTGAGCACCCAGTTGCCCGAGCCGATCGCACCGGCCGTCGCATCTGCCGACGCTCGCAACGCAGCCGCGCTGAGTTGAACGCGCTTGGGCTTCGCGGTCGACCCGCTCGTCTCAACAACTATTCCGTCGACAAAAGCGCGTTCGATTGTTGCCCTCTCGGTGGGCGAGATGCTGGGCAGCGAGGACACCGGCCTAAATCTGCCAGGGGAAATCGGACCAGTCGGCGTCGCGCTTCTCGAGGAAGGCGTCACGTCCTTCGACGGCCTCGTCGGTACCATACGCAAGTCGAGTGGCCTCGCCCGCGAACACCTGCTGGCCGACCATGCCGTCGTCGACTGCGTTGAACGCAAACTTGAGCATGCGGATGGCGGTGGGGCTCTGCTTGAGGATGCGCTCGGCCCACGCGATTCCGGTCTTCTCCAGATCGGCGTGAGGAACGACGGCGTTCACGGCGCCGATCTCGTAAGCGCGCTGTGCGTCGTATTCGTCTGCGAGGAAGAAGATTTCGCGGGCGAACTTTTGACCGACCTGACGCGCAAAGTAGGCGGACCCGTAACCGGCATCGAACGAACCGACGGTTGCGTCGGTCTGCTTGAATCTCGCGTGCTCGCGGCTGGCAATCGTCAAGTCGCAGACAACGTGCAGAGAATGCCCGCCACCGGCAGCCCAACCGGGAACGAGCGCGATGACGACCTTGGGCATGAATCGAATCAGACGCTGGATTTCGAGGATGTGAAGTCGGCCGCCGCGCGCCGCATCGACCGAGTCGCGGGTCTCGCCGTCGGCGTATTTGTATCCGTCTGCACCGCGAACGCGCTGGTCACCGCCGGACGAGAAAGCCCAGCCGCCGTCTTTAGGACTGGGCCCGTTTCCGGTGAGCAGAACGACACCGACCGCGGGATTGACGCGGACGTGATCAAAGATGTTGGCCAGTTCGTCGACCGTGTGGGGGCGGAACGCGTTGCGGACTTCGGGACGATCAAACGCGACACGAGCGACGTGCCCGTCACGCGAGAGGTGGTACGTGGTGTCGGTGAGACTCTCGAAACCGGGCACGGATGCCCAGTACGTCACGTCAAAGAGTTCGCTGACCGTTTGTGTCATGTATTCAGGCTATTACTCCGCGGATAGGTTTGTTTCATGAGACTGCCCAGCGCCGAGGAGTTGCTCGCGGATGCCCGTGTCGTTGCGCTTCCGCTTCGAGCGCGATTCCGCGGTCTGACTCTTCGCGAAACGATGATCGTGCGTGGCCCGGCTGGCCTGGGCGAGTTCGCGCCCTTCACCGAATACGACGACGTCGAGTCCGCGCCGTGGCTTGCAAGCGCGATCGAGCAAGCGTGGGGCCTCGGGCCTAGTGATGCGGAACGCCCTCTATTCCGCGAGACGGTTCTGACGAACGCGACGCTTCCCGCGGTTGACGCGGTCGACGTTCCCGCGATTCTTGAGCGGTTCGGTGATTTCCGCACGGTCAAGGTCAAGGTCGCCGAGGGCGGGCAAACTCTTGACGACGACATCGCTCGTGTCGCCGCCGCTCGCGCCTTTGTCGGTGACGCTGGTCGGGTTCGGATTGACGCCAACGGCGGGTGGAATGTCGATGAGGCCGAGCACGCCATTCGCGCGCTCGAGCGCTTCGACCTGGAATACGTCGAGCAGCCGTGCGCAAGCGTCCCTGAACTGGCCGAACTTCGTGAGCGCGTTCACCGAATGGGGATTCTCATTGCTGCGGACGAAAGCGTTCGAAAGGCAGAGGACCCGGTTGCCGTGGCACGGGCTGGTGCCGCTGACATCCTCGTCATCAAAGTCGCACCGCTTGGCGGTGTTCGGCGCGCGCTCGACATCATTGACGAGGCCGGACTTCCCGTCGTCGTGTCGAGTGCACTGGAATCCTCCGCCGGACTCGCAGCATCGTTCGACCTTGCGCGCCGCATCGAACACCTCGACTACGACTGCGGGATTGCCACAGACGTTCTGTTCACCGGGGCTGAACTTGCCGTGGACGCCGAGCGGGAACAATGGTGGCGCGGCCGCGCGGTTCGGTGCCTGTCGTTGCTTTAGAGCCCCGAATAGACGTGAAGGCCCTTGAAGAAGATGTTCACGATTGTGAAGTTGAAGATCACGGCCGCGAAACCAACGAGGTTCAGGACAGCCGCTGGGTTTCCGCGCCAACCGCGCGTAGCGCGTGCGTGAATGTATCCGGCGAACAGAACCCAGATGATGAACGACCAGACCTCTTTGGTGTCCCAGCCCCAGTAGCGACCCCAGGCGTGCTCAGCCCAGATCGCACCGGCGATGACGGTGAACGTCCAGAAGACGAACCCGATCACGGTGAGACGGTAGGCCAGCGCCTCGAGCGCGTCGGATTGCGGGAAGGCGCTGAGGAACTTCCAGTTGCGTGACTGCAGGTTGCCCGCTTCGCGCGACGACTGAAAGAGTTGCGCGGCGGACAGGGCGGCACCGGTCGCGAAGAATCCGGTTCCCAAAACGGCCACGAACACGTGGATGACGAGCCAGTAATCCTGAAGTGCTGGGGGAAGCGGGGTCACCGCAACATAGAAGTTGGTGGCGACAATTCCCAGGGACAGGATTGCGAAACCGGTGATGAACGACCCGACAAATCGAACGTCGCGGAACAGGGAAATCCCGAGGAACACACCGACCAGAGCGAGAGTCGCGGTCAGACCAAACTCGAACATGTTTGCCCACGGTACGCGCTGAGCAGCAATGCCGCGCATAACCGTCGCAGCGAGGTGGACTCCCCAGCCAAGCCACGTGAGCGCCATCGCGCTGCGCAACCATCGCGTCGGGGCTGACTGCCCTTCGGTGGCCGAGCGACCGGCAAGGTCAACGGTGAACAGGATGAACGCGAACGTGTACACGGCCATCGACGAATAGGTCGCGATGAGGGCGTTTGCTTCGAAATCGATCATGTGGGTTTCACTTTATCGGCGGATTCTGTGACGGAAAACTTGCTGAGAATTCGTCCCACGGCGGCCTCGAGTCCGGGGTCGTCACCACGAGACTGCGCACCCCATTCGAGGCCCTTGGGAGTGACGCGCACCCAAACCCGACGGCGTCGGGTGCCGAGCGACGCGAGCAGTCCCGCTACAAGGAACGCGGTGCTGAGGCCGACCCCGAGTTGTGTGGCGTCGTGACGGAACTCGACGCCGATGTACCGCGACAGACTCGTGAACTCGACCGAGCCAAGGCCACCGGGCAGTTCGAACGAATCACCCGGTTCGAGGACAACCTTGTCACCGGTGTGACGGCCCGCGATCTGGGTCAAGTCGTCGACGGGCAACTGGAACACGTTGCCGTTTCGGCCGTCGTCCAGCCCGAGGTCGCCCTTGTAGATGTTGAACGTGACGGTGGGCTTGGTTGGCTCTGGATTGCTCGACGACAGGGCACCCGAGTCGAGTTCAACCGCGGTCGGATAGAAGAACCCCTGCATGCCGACTTGCTCAGCGAGCCCATCCGGAACCTTGACCACACCGACAGAGGTGAGATTGGCGTCCTGGCTGATGAACGGAACCGGCTGGCTGAAGACGACCTCGCCCGCGGGGTTTCGCACCGTGATGACGGGGGCAAAGCCATGTCCCAGCAGGTACATCTTCGAGTCCCCGATGGTGACAGGGTCGTTGACCTTGAGGCTTTCCTCGCGAACCTCGGACCCTTCCGTCACCACGATTTCGGCGGTGAAGTCAATCGGCATCCAGACTTCCTTGACCGGATCAATCACGTACTCAGGAGTGAACGACGTCAGGGACACCGCATACGGGTCGAGGTGCGATTCGGCGAACCAGCTTCCGGGGTTGAACGTGTCATACGACGACAACTGGTTCGTGAACGCCTGCCCCTCGACGAGGGCGCGCTGGCCGTGCCAACTGAAGCCGCCCGCAAAACCGAGGGTCGCCAAAATTCCGACGAGAGCGATGTGGAAAATGAGGTTGCCGGTTTCACGCAGGTATCCGAACTCGGCCTTGAGCGAGTCACCATCGCGGACAACGCGAAAGCGTGCTCGGCGTAATACCTTCGCAGCACGGTCAAGCGAAACCTCGGCGGAACCGGCGAGAGGAACGACCTCCCGGAACGGCAATCGCGCCCACGACGACGGTGCATCGGCCGGAGCCGAACGCAACACCGCCCAGTGGTGCCGAACTCGCGGAAGGATGCACCCGATGAGTGAGACGAACAGCAGCAGATAGATCGCCGAGAACCACACCGACGTGAAGACGTCGAACAACTGCAGCGATTCGTAAAGGTTGTAGAGGTTCGGGTCGGACTCGCGAATGACGGCGACGCCGTTCGGGTCGGCAAGCCGCTGCGGAACGATTGACCCGGGGATTGACGCAATCGCGACCAGCACCAACAGGATGATCGCGGTGCGCATCGACGTGAGCAGTCTCCACGTCCAACGCAGGAACTCGAACGGCCCGAGTTTCGGTCCGCGGATCGGCTCGTCGAATCGATTCTTCGCGGGGGCGTTCGCGTCGTCGAATTCGCGCTGAGAATCGTAAAGGTCCTTGGGCTGATAACCCTTAGAGCGCGGGGGTGAAGCCACTGACGATCACCCCCACCCACGACAGGAACGGGCGCCAGAAACCGGCGACCATGAGAACGCCGATCGCGATGAGGACGACACCGCCGGTGACGTTGATTGCTCGAATGTGACGCTTGGCCCAGTTCAAGGCGGGAACGATTCGACCGAGCAACACGGCGACGAGTACGAACGGCAGCGCAAGCCCCAGCCAATACGCAACGCCCAGCATCAACGCCCGCCCGAGGTCGCCGCTGTCGAGCGCGAGCGTTTGAACCGCGATGAGGGTCGGCCCGACGCACGGCACCCAGCCGAGCGCAAAGACAACACCGAGGAACGGTGCGCCCCAGACGCCCGCGCGTGTGCGCCACTGCGGGGTCACGTCACGCTGCAAAGCGGGCAGGCCGCCCATGAACACGATTCCCATTACGATGAGGACGACACCCGAGATGCGGAGGATTGTGTCAAGCCACGGAAGCACGGCGAGTCCGAGCGCGCCGAAGAGCACGGACAGCGAGAGGATAACGATTCCGAAGCCGCCAACAAATCCAAGCATCCCGACGAGCGCACGAACTCGGTCGGCCTTGGTCGGCTGAGCGGTGATTCCGAATCCGCCGATGTATGCGAGATAACCGGGAATCAGCGGCAACACACACGGTGACAGGAATGCGAGAAGACCGGCGGCGAAAGCGAGCGGGAGGGCGGCGATGAGCGACCCCGAGAAGATGACCTCGCCCGTCGTCACTGCTCGTCCCGAACCTTGTCGACCATGGACACGAGAATGTCGATGTCCGCGAAGTACCCGGACATGCGTGCGGCGACTCGGCCCTCGCGGTCAAGGATGATCGTCACCGGTACCGCGTTCGGCGGAAGGCTTCCCGCGAACGCCAGCCGCACGGATCCAGTCGACACATCGAGGATGCTGGGGTACGGCACGTCGAACTTGTCCTCGAACGACTTCGCCGCCGCTTCGCCGTCATAGACGTTGACGCCGAGGAAACGGACGCCGTCGGGGGCGCTGCGCGCATATTTCGCGAGTTCGGGCGCTTCGATGCGACACGGCGGGCAGGACGCGTACCAAAAGTTGACGACAACGACGTCGCCGCGCAGGTCATCTGTTGAGACGGTGGTTCCGTCGTTGGCAACGGCCTCGAATTCGACGGGTTCGCCACGGTTTTCGGGAGCGACTTCGACCAGCGCGCCATCGCCCGAGATGAAGTTTTCGCCAGAGCCCAGTTGTTCAGCGAGAGTGTCGTTGGTCGCGCAACCACCAACGGCGAGCGCCGAGGAGAGAACCAGCAGTGCCGCGAACGCGCGCATCAGACCGCCCCGGAATCCGTTGCGCTGGCGACGCCGCGGGGAACCCAATATCCGCTTTCGACGAACCCTGTCGGGTGCACATCGAATGACGTCACCGATGACAGCGCGCATCGGCGACGGGCTGGGTTGTGCGCGAGTCGCTGGCCGGCAAGTTTCAGATGCACCGTCGAGATGGGCAACTGGTGCGTGACGATGACGACCTCACCGCTCTCAACCGAATCGGCGGCGTTCCACATCGCAGCGAGCATGCGGTCGGCGATATCAACATACGGCTCGCCCCACGAAGGGCGGAGCGGGTTGACGAGGAACTTCCACAGGTCGGGACGCGTCAACAGGGTCCGGCCTCCACGCAGGTTCAACCCACGGAATTCGTTCCACGGTTCGATCACGCGGTCGTCCTCGACGGCGGTCAGTTTCGTCGCCGACTCCCAGGGAGCGACCGATTCCTTCGTTCGTTGCAACGGGCTGACGACGAGTGCCGTGACGCGGGTGTGGTCGATCGCGGTGACGGCTGACTGCGCAAGTGTGCGACCGTGATCGGAGAGCGCGAAGCCGGGAAGACGCTCGTAAAGAACGCCGTCGGGGTTGAACACCTCACCGTGGCGCACGAGGTGAACTCGTTCGGCAGTCATCATCCCGATTGTATCAGCGCAAACTGTGGGCGCCCTCGCCCGATACGCTTAAGGAATGGTCTCTCGTTCAACTGTTGCTTCCCTGTCCGCTCAAGCCGACGCTGAAGTCGTCGTCGCCGGTTGGGTTGACACCGTTCGCGACCAGAAGGCGGTTCAGTTCGTCATTCTGCGCGATGAGACGGGTGCAGTTCAGCTGGTCACGAAGGCCGTCCGCGAGATCGACCCCGAGGTCGCCGATTCGGCCGAGCGCATGGTGTTGACCGAACTCATCGGGACCCTCAACGCGGGCACCTTCATTCGCGTAACCGGAACTCTTGCCCACGACGAGCGCGTCAAGCTGGGCGGACTCGAAGTCAAGATTCAGTCGTTGACGGTCATCGCCGAGGCAGAGCCCGAGCCGCCGATCGCGGAGGACTCCTCCGTCGACAAGCGCATGGACTGGCGTTTCCTTGATCTTCGTCGTCCCGAGGCGAACCTCATCTTCCGCGTCCAGACCACGTTCGAGCACGCGATGCGTTGCTGGTGGGTCGACAACGGCTTCATCGAACTCCACACTCCCAAGTTGATGGCGAGCGCGTCGGAATCGCGCGCCGAGCTGTTCGAGATGGAGTACTTCGAGACGAAGGCGTACCTCGCGCAGAGCCCGCAGTTCTTCAAGCAGATGGCACAGCCCGCCGGATTTGGCGCAATCTTCGAGATCGGGCCCGCGTTCCGCGCTGACCCGTCGTTCACCTCGCGTCACGCCACCGAGTTCACGTCGGTCGACGCCGAAATTTCGTGGGTCGAATCGCACGAGGACGTCATGGCGATGCACGAAGCCGTCATCGTTGCTGGCCTGACCGCAGTCAAGGACAAGCACGGAGACGCAATCCAGGCAGCATTCGACATCGAGGTGACGGTGCCGGCTCAGCCGTTCCCGCGCATCTCGCTCGCCGACGCACACGAGATTCTCAAGGGTCGCGGGTACACCGTGCCCCGCGCCGACGGCGACCTCGATCCCGAAGGCGAGCGCCAGTTGTCGGCCTACGTCAAGGAAGAGTTCGGCCACGACTTCGTGTTCGTCACCGACTACTTCACCGGCATCCGCCCGTTCTATCACATGCGTCACGAGGGCAACCCCGAGCTGACGAACTCATACGACCTGCTGTTCAACGGAACCGAGATTTCGACTGGCGCACAGCGCGAGCACCGTCTCGACGTCTTGACCGCCCAGGCGAAAGACAAGGGGCTCGACCCCGAAGAGCTCGACTTCTATCTCGACTTCTTCCGCCACGGCGTCCCCCCGCACGGCGGATTCGGAATGGGCCTCGCGCGCTTCCTCATGCTTCTGTTGGGCCTGCCGTCGATCCGCGAGACGACGTACCTGTTCCGCGGACCGAACCGCCTGCTGCCGTAAGACTCGGGTTAAATAACTGAGCCGATAGCCTTGGGCTACCGACTCAGTTGACCCCCTTCGAAAAGGTCACTTTCAGTATACGCACAAATGTTCGCTCTAGCGAACATTTCCCTTTTTGCGTATTTTCGCCTTCAATTGCGGCATCCGTCGCATAGACTTGGGGATCTACCCCCCCCTTTTTGAAAGGAACACTTATGCTCGCGAAACTTCTCGCACTTCTCGCCGGTTCGGCGATTGCCCTAACAGCAGCAATGCCCGCTACGGCAGCCCCCACGGTGTGGGACAACGACGCCAACAACGACTTTGTGGATGAATACCACCTAGGCTCAGGCTGCGCGTGGGTTGATCGTCTGGAAGACGACGGCATGGGGGGGGAAGTCCTAGATGGGCAGATCGACGATTGGGAAGCTTCTGACAACAATCTGGCAGATGAACTGACCATCGACACATGCATCAACACCTACGTTTACGACGATTCGCTCGACATCTCGCACTTCGAACGTTACATCGGCGGAGACGGGTCCGTCACCGGATCGTTTATCGACGCGCCGTTCTGCTCAAGCGGATGGGGCATTGACCTGACCGATCCTTCTGCCACCGTTGTGGTCGACTCACACGGCGACAAAGTCTTCACACTAACGGGAACGTACAACGGACTCGACGTTGTTGGCGAACTGCGCATGTACGCCGAAATGGACTTGCTGCGTTGGCACTGGACCTTCACAAACAACGAGAACGCCGCCATCAACGACACAAATGTTGAGCTCGCAAACGGTGACACCCAAGACAACTATGGCGACGGAACCACGTCGGATGACGACCAAGTTTGGGAAACCACTGACTGGTACGGAACCATGTTCGATGCAGACGAAACGGTAGACGACGGCGACCGAACCGCTATCGCGACGGCTTTCGTCGGTGGAAATGGTGAAATCGCGATTACCAGTATCGAGGACGACGACGTCATCACCGACAACGACGAATTGGTGGTTGATTATGACTTCGACGTAGCTGCCGGGGAAAGCAAGGAACTCATCTGGTTCCTCTCGTCCTCCAACTACACGGCCGGAGCCGACCCAATCGCAGCCGACAGCGTTGATCCTCTGGTTGCCGGTTTCGGTGACGGTGTTGTCCAGGGCCGTTTCGCCCGTGGACTTGTCGACAACGACAACAGCAACTGGGAAACGATCATCCCCGAGGCCGCCGAACTCGCCGACACCGGAGCGGACATGTCGTCGCTCTGGGCCGGACTTGGTCTGCTCGTCGCGGGTGTCGGTGTCGTGGCGGTTCGCCGTCGCGTACGCGCCTAGTACACAATCACACTGGAAGGGCCTCGGGACACCGGGGCCCTTCTTTTGTTCGTGCTGTTCCGAAGAATACGGGCGCAGAGTGGCAGACTGAACATATGTCAAAATCAAATTCATCCGAGAAGAAGCTTTCCCTTGCCGATAGATTGCTTGCCGCGAAGGACGCCGTCGGACGAGGTTCGGAAGCCGCATTGGCAAAGGCTCGCGCGGGGGCCGGCGTCGCCGCAGAGCAAATTGCCAAAGGCAAGGATGCCCTGGACGACAAGACCCGCAAGGCTCTCGATGACGCGTATGCGGCTCAACGAAGTGACGCGGTAAGTAATCTGACTCGTCTTCGAAAGAAATACCCGACGTCTTCCCCGGCCCAGATCTTGAGCCACCTGGAAAAGGAACTCGCCGCACTTGAAAAGAAAACTGATGCAGAATCGGATGATGTCATCACGGCAGCTTCGCTTTACATCTTGACTGCAATTGAACTTCACGGAAAATCACAGGTCAACCTCGAAGCCCGGCAACGTCTGATTGATGCTGTCGTTGTGGTGAACAGTAAGACGGCAAAATTTGTTGCACTGCTCGGCGGTGCGGCTGTCGCCATGGTGGCCGCCGGAGCGGGAAGGTTCGGCAAAATCGCCGGCACCGTCGCAAAAGCTGGTGCGAAGTTGGCGTGGATTGCACCACTGATTGCCGTCGCTGGAATTAAGAACCCTGGCAAGAAGTCGGTCGCATGGATTGTGAAGACGGTGACGCACAACGTGCTTGGAGATCCGCCCGTGAAGTGGCCCGCCGCATCCAAGCCCGCCCCGGCAAAGGCATCCGCAAAAGCAGCCGCGAAGCCAGCCGCGAAGAAGCCTGTTGCGAAGCCCGCCGCGAAGCGCCCAGCCGCTAAGCCGAAGGCCTAGTTCGTCCGCGCACGACGTCCTCAAGTGCGCTTGCAAGTTCGGTAAAGCGGAACCTGTATCCGGCGCGCATGAGCGTCTCTGGCACTACCCAGCGACTCTTGAAAATCAATTCGGGTTCTGTGCGAATCGCCCACATTGCAGGTTCAACCATGAAGCGCCACGCAGGCAAGCCGAACGGTGCATTGACTGCTGAACGCAATGAGGCCATGAGCGTGCGATTATCGCTTGCCTCTGGGGCGGCGAGGTTGACAGGGCCTTCTACAGCCGGGGTGTCCCTGATGAAGCGCATCGCACCAATTACATCGTCGATGTGAATCCAACTGAAGCGCTGGCGTCCTTGTGACGTATACATTGGCGCTTTTCCGTCCCCCGACGGGCTTGGTCCGATTCCGCGATAGCGGCGGTGCTGGAACCACCGCCCGTCAAATTGTGGCCCGCCAAGCCCGAGCCGCGCAAGCGTGAAGAGAATGTTCGTGGCAGGCCCGTCACCGAGAACGATCGCCATGCGGAGTGCGACGCGACGAACGCCGGGCAAGTCACCTTTGAAGAACTCGTTCTCCCAATTGCGTGCAACGTCGACCGAAAATCCCGACCCCAGCTCACCGGTTGACTCGGTCTGAGCCCGATCCATGGCGTAACGGTAGATCGTGGCGGTACTGGCGTTCATCCACAGTGCCGGTGGGTTCGGGGCCACGGCGACTGCCTCGTGTAATTCCCGTGTTGTTTCGACTCGTGAACGAAGGACCTCGTCGCGATTCGCGTCTGTGTAACGGCAGTTCACGCTCTTGCCCGCCAAATTGATGAGCATGTCGGCACCGTCGATTGCGCGCACAATTGCGTCCTTGTCGCCCCACGTTGCATCTGCTCCGTGACGACCGATCAGCCGAATCGAATAGCCGTCTGCTTGCAGGACATCCCGCAAAGCCGTCCCCACGAACCCGGAACTTCCCGCAATCACTGCTGTGGGCATCGCTTGCGCCTTTCGTCCGACGCTTGCCACACTAACGAACTTCCCTCGTTAACGAAGAAGCCCCCGACGAATCGGGGGCTTCTTGCTGGCGGTGCCGGTGGGATTTGAACCCACGGTGGACTTGCACCCACACATGTTTTCGAGACATGCTCCTTCGGCCGCTCGGACACGGCACCGTGG
>JACCDN011127903.1_pt1 | contig 45700 bp, 42 predicted proteins | sample 7441691 | NCBI WGS metagenome assembly JACCDN01 (sample SAMN15323439, study PRJNA562643) | freshwater metagenome | isolation source: river surface water | place: USA:Blue River Watershed | collected 2017-08-16 | reverse complement strand
TTCAAGATCAGCGAAGAAGAGAGCGCCAAGCTCATCTACATGGAAGACGAGCTGCACCAGCGAGTCATCGGTCAAGACGAAGCGATTCGCGCGATTTCCAAGTCGATTCGCCGCCAGCGTGCCGGTCTCAAAGACCCGAACCGCCCATCCGGTTCGTTCATTTTCGCCGGTCCGACCGGTGTCGGAAAGACCGAGCTGGCCAAGGCGCTCGCCGAGTTCCTGTTCGACGACGAGAGTGCGTTGATTTCGCTCGACATGTCGGAATACGGTGAAAAGCACACCGTCAGCCGCCTGTTCGGTGCCCCTCCGGGCTTCGTCGGCTTCGAAGAGGGTGGCCAGCTCACCGAAAAGGTGCGCCGCAAGCCGTTCTCGGTGGTGTTGTTCGACGAAATCGAAAAGGCACACCCAGACATCTTCAACTCGCTGCTGCAGATTCTCGAAGAGGGTCGCCTCACCGATGGTCAGGGTCGTGTTGTCGACTTTAAGAACACCGTGATCATCATGACCACCAACCTCGGAACCCGTGACATCGCTCGTGGAACCATGGGATTCGCGCTCGAAGGCGACGACGGAAACGACTACGACCGCATGAAGGGCAAGGTCAACGAGGAGTTGAAGAAGCAGTTCAAGCCAGAGTTCTTGAACCGCGTCGACGACACCATCGTGTTCCCTCAGCTCAAGCAGTCCGAACTGTTGCAGATCGTCGACCTCTTCATCAAGAAGCTCGCTCGCCGACTCGAAGACCGCGACATGACCATCGAGGTTCGCCAAGACGCCAAGTTGCGCCTCATCGAACTCGGTTATGACCCCGCTCTGGGTGCTCGTCCGCTGCGTCGTGCGGTTCAGCGCGAGGTCGAAGACCAGCTCAGCGAGCTCATGATCGCCGGCAAGCTGCCAACTTCGAGCCACGTCGTGGTCGACTTCCTCGACGGCAAGTTCACTTTCGATTCGAAGGTGCGCGAAACCGCTACCATTTAGGGATGACCACCGCATCGCCTCAGATCAGCATTCGTCGTGCAACAACCGCCGACGTTCGCCGCATCCACGCCATGCGTGAAGAACTCAGTGACACAAATGTCTTGCTGACCCTTGAGATGGTCGACCTGTTCGAACGTGTTCCCGAGTTCATGGTCGCGGTCGACAGTGCCGACCGGGTAGTTGGCGCGGGGGCGCTGCACGTCATGTGGCAAGACCTCGCCGAAGTTCGCTCGATGATCGTCGATCCAGCCACTCGCGGTCAGGGCATCGGGCACGCACTGGTCGATGCTCTACTGGCTGAGGCCAAGGCACTGGGCGTTGAGCGTGTGTTCTGTTTGACTTTCGAAACCGACTTTTTTGCAAAGCACGGCTTCGAGCCGATCTCCGACGTTCCTGTCGACGAGGCCACCTTCGAAGCCATGGCTCGTTCTCACGACGATGGAGTGGCAGAGTTTCTTGACCTAGCCCGCGTCAAGGCAAACACGCTCGGCAACACCCGAATGCTTAAGCGGCTCTAACGCTCGCTCTCGGTAGCCTTGTCACATGGCAGCACCACGCAGAAACTCGCGAAACCTATCCCCGCAGATTTACCGTCGGCGACGCATCGTCGTTTTGGCAATCGTTGGACTCCTGCTCTGGGGAATCATTGCCGGCGTCAGTGCCGTTTTCGGTTGGGTCGGCTCGATGTTCAACCCAACACCTTCGGCCAGCCCATCCCAGACCGTCGCTGAAGGCCAGCCCTGCGCCTCGGGCGATGTTCAGGTGGTGGCCAACGTTGGAAACGCCCAAGGTGGCGACATCGAATCTTTCGCAACGGGCCAAAACCCTTACCTCTGGTTCAAAATCACCAACATCGGCACGGTTTCTTGCACCTTCGATGCTGGGCCTGCAGTTCAGTTCTTTGAAATCAAGAGCGGAAACGACTTGATCTGGGACTCGCACAATTGTGACCGAACCGGTCTTGACTCTCAGGTTTTAACCCTCGAACCTGGTACTCCTCAGGCCAGCCCGCCCGTCGCCTGGTTGCGCGTGCGTTCGTCGAGCACGGGATGCGGCGTGGGCCAGGAACCCGTGAACCCTGGTGCCTATACCCTGGTCGCCGAGGTCAACGGCGTGCTTTCCGACAAGAATCAGTTCTTGCTCAACTAGGAGCAGTTTGCTCGAGTAATCAGGACGGCCTGCCGCCTTGACCCCGACTCCTACCAGTTGAGCGCGAGGGCGAGCGCTTGCTTGAGCCCGCCAACCTTGGAGTCAACCTGTCGAGTGAAGCCGAGGCGAGCTGCCTCGTTGGCACGCTGCTTGGAGTTAGAAACCTTACGAATTTCGCCGGCGAGGCTGATTTCTCCATAGGCAACCAGGTCGTGGGCGATTGGCTTGTCGTGAACCGCGGATGCGATGGCCACCGCGATGGCTAGGTCGGCAGCCGGCTCGGTGATGCGAACCCCGCCGACGGTCGAAACATAGACATCCATCTCGCCGACCCGAAGCCCAGCTCGGCGCTCCAGCACGGCGAGCAACATGGCAACGCGCGAAGAATCGACACCGTTGACCACTCGACGTGGTTGAGGCGAAGACGACTTGACCACTAGGGCTTGCACCTCGGCAATTAGGGCACGACGACCCTCGACCGTGACGGTTACGCAGGTGCCACTGACCGGCACCTCGGGTCGCGACAAAAACAGGCCGCTCGGGTCGGAAACCTCGCGGATGCCCTCGCCCGTCATCTCGAAGCAGCCCACCTCATCGGTTGGGCCGAACCTGTTTTTCAGCGAGCGGACGAAGCGGAGCGAGGTTTGACGGTCTCCTTCGAAATGACACACCACGTCGACGAGATGTTCGAGCACGCGAGGCCCGGCGATGCTGCCGTCTTTGGTGACGTGACCAACCAGCACGATCGGAAGGTCGCGCTCTTTGGCAACTCGAATCAGGTTGGCGGCAACCTCACGGATCTGAGCTGGCATGCCGGCAGCGCCGTCGAGCTCGGCAGCCGAGATGGTTTGCACCGAGTCGACCACAACCAAGTCAGGGGTGATGGCATCGATCTGGCCAAGCACCGAAGCGAGGTCGGTTTCGGACGCCAGATAGAGGTTTTCGGTGAGAGCACCGGTGCGTTCGGCACGAAGTCGAATCTGCCCGACCGACTCTTCGCCAGAAACATAGAGCACACGCAGCCCTGATTGCGCCGTCTTTGCGGCGACCTCGAGCAAGAGCGTTGATTTGCCAACACCCGGCTCGCCGGAGAGCAACACCACCGCGCCAGGCACGAGGCCGCCACCGAGAACTCGGTCGAACTCGGCAACTTTCGTGGAACGTGAGGCAACGTTTTGACTCGAAACTTCGGTGATGGGTCGAGCGGCGGCCGACCCGACGATGTTGGTTGGCTTGATTGACTTGACCACGCCTAACCCGCGAGCGCCACCGGCAGCCCCTTCGACCAGGGTGTTCCATTGCTGGCACTCGCCACATTGGCCGACCCATTTGGCGCTCGCCCACCCGCATTCGCTGCAGGTGTATTCGCTTTTCGCGCGGGTTGCCATGTTGCTCCTAAGTGTTTAGAACAAAACTACCAACCCCGCCAGACATCAATGGCCACGCCTAAACTTGACCTGTGAACAATCAACGAATTGCGATTCTCGGTGCCGGGTCGATGGGCACCGCCATCCTGGCCGGTTTGCTGCGCTCTGGCGTGGATGCGGCACAAATCGCAATCAGCACCAAATCCGTGGCGAGTGCCGAACGCCTGACCGATGAGTTCGGCGTGACCGCCTTCGCACTCGAGGCGACTGCTCAAGCCAACGCTCAGGCCACCGCATCCGCCGATGTGATTCTGGTCGCGGTCAAGCCCGGCTATGTGCTCGAAGTTCTCGCCGAAATCGCCCCGACCCTCAAGCCTTCAGCCCTTGTGATCAGCGTTGCCGCCGGCATCACCACCACCGCAATGCAGGGCGCACTGCCCGACTCGGTTGCGGTCATCCGTTCGATGCCTAACACACCGGCAATCGTGTCGCGTGCGGTCACCGGCCTGGCCGCCGGCACTCGGGCCACCGGTGCACAGCTAGAGCAAGCCACCGAACTCTTCGAAACCATCGGCCGCGTGCTCGTGGTTGGCGAAGACCAGATCGACCAACTCAGCACGATCAGCGGGTCTGGCCCGGCATACGTGTTCTATTTCATCCAAGAGTTCACCGCATCCGCGATCGCCATGGGATTCAGCCCCGAAGATGCCAGCATGATGGTCGAAGAGACCTTCCTCGGCGCATCCGAGTTGCTAGCTGCCGCCGGTAAAACGCCAGAAGAACTTCGCCGCCAGGTGACCAGCCCGAACGGCACCACGATGCGCGCCATCGCGGTTTTCGAGGATGCGCAACTCGAGCAACTCTTCACCAAAGCCACCGCAGCAGCTCTCGCGCGGGCCAAAGAGATCGCGGCGGGCAACTAGTCGTGTCGCGTTGGGCGCTGGTAACCGGAGCGACCGCCGGCATCGGCGATAGTTTCTGTCGCAAACTCGCCGCCGAGGGATACAACCTGGTCATGGTGGCTAGAGACACCGAGCGATTGAACGCCAACGCCAAAGCGCTCGAGCAAAAGCACGGCATCAGCACCCACATCCTTTCGGCCGATCTCACCACCGAAATGGGATGCGAACTCGTGGAACGCTACATCGACGAGCACGAGGTCGATGTGCTGGTGAACAATGCGGGATACGGCTTGAATCAGTCGTTCACGAAGAGCGAGCTCGAGGCCGAGCAACAGGTGTTGAACATCCTGGTGCGCACCCCGATGCGACTTACTCACAGAGTTTTGCCGCAGATGAAACTTCGCAACTCCGGAGTGATAATCAACGTGGCTTCGGTCGCCGGATTCATCGCGGGCGGTGCTTACAGCGCGATGAAGGCCTACCTCACCGTGCTCACCGAGTCGCTTCACGCCGAGCTGGTCGGCACCGGCGTGAAGGTTTCGGCACTCTGCCCCGGCTTCACCCGAACCGAGTTCCACCAGCGCGCCAACATGAAGATGAATGCGCTGCCCGAGTTCATGTGGCTAGACTCCGACAAACTGGTAGCCAAGTCGTGGGCCGATGCAACGCGTGGCAAGGCCGTAAGCGTGCCCGGCTGGCAATACAAGATGTTGGTCTTTGTCATAAAGACTGCCCCGCGAGGCTGGGTGCGTAAGGTCGGCATCGGACTTCGCCACAAACAGCGCTAACTAATCAGGGTCGGAGTCTTAGTTTCCAGCCTCGCGCTTTAGAAGATCAGGCGAAACTACTTGGCCGGCAGTGCGTCGATCTCGGCAATCAGGCCTTCGATCAGTCCGCGAATCTCGTCGCGAATCGGGCGAACCGCATCCACGCCCTGGCCCGCCGGGTCATCGAGTTGCCAGTCGAGGTACTTCTTGCCTGGAAAGATCGGGCAGGCGTCGCCGCATCCCATGGTGATCACGTAGTCGCTGGCCTGAACGGCTTCGACGGTCAAAACCTTCGGAGTCGCAGACGAAATGTCGATGCCCTCTTCGGCCATCGCAGCAACAGCGGATGGGTTCACCTGGTTGCCCGGCATCGAACCTGCCGAGCGAACCTCAACTCGGTCACCGGCGAGGTGCTGAAGATAGCCGGCGGCCATCTGAGAACGTCCTGCGTTGTGCACGCAGACAAAAAGAACGGATGCTTTAGCCATGTGTTTACCTTGTCAAACGTTTCTTAACCGAGGGTGAATTCATCGCCTAGTGCGAGTAAACGCTTCTACTTCTTGGCGGCCGGTTTACGGGCAACCTTTTTGGTGTCACTGAACACGAAGATAAGCACTGTAGCTGCCAACAAGCCGATCATTTCGGCCAAGAAGACAACCGAAGCGGTTTCGATCGAGAGACCGTAGTTGGCAAAGAGTCGACCAAACGTAACGGCTGGGTTGGCCTGTGCACCGGTTACCGTGTAGAGAGCTGCACTTGCTACCCACAGACCGACAGACCAAGGGATGAGGTTGCCCTGCTTCTTGATCGAAAGCTGTCCGATGATGATCAGCAGACCACCGGTGGCAACGGCTTCGCCCATGAAGATCGCAACCGCACTCGGGCCGGTGCCCGCTTCCATCACATTGCTGGTGAGGCTCGGAATAACAAAAATCTGATCGCGAATCAGGGTACCGATGAAGGTTCCGGCCACCGCCCCCGCAAGTTGGGCGACAACGTAGGCAAAGAAGTCACTCGTCGAAAGTTCCCGACGGGCCAAGAAGAACAGCGATACGGCGGGGTTTAGGTGAGCGCCGCTGTATGGCGCTGCAACCAGAATCGCGCAGACCAAGGTCGCGGCGAGTGCAAAGGTGTGCATCGGGGCGGCACCGGGGGTGACTACTACCGCCGTGATTGCGGTCAGGAAGATCATTACGCCGAGGAATTCGGCGAGCATCTTCTTAGCGATTGGTGGCAGGTTCATCGGGTTCCTCTTTGTGTTCGGTTTGCGTCGGCTCGATTAGTTCAAGTCAATTAAAGCTTCGTTGTGTCTCATAAAGCCCGGCTTCCAGGGTGGGTCGAAACGTGCATAATAAACGTCACCATCGATCGCGAGCCCCTGGGCTAACACGGCCGCCTTGAGCCTAGCGCCCTCCAACTTGAATCTCTGCTCGTTCCAACCTCCGCCGAACCGAACGGCGGCCACCCGGTGTGCCGGCACGACGCGGGTTGTTACATAGCCGTCAACTGGAGCTGGCACATCCGAGGCTTTGACACCTGCAGGTAGAACGAAGGCCACACGGTGTTCGTCGTCGGCCGCATTCGGAGTTTGTAGCACCGGTGCGGTCATCTCAAACTTCTTGCGATCGAGATTACGGCCGCTGATGTAGCTCACGAGCGGTTGAAACCCCATGCTGCCGGCCTGCGCGAAAGGTCCGCGTGCGACCACCTCGACCAAAACGTGTTCTGGGTAGTGGCGTAGTTCGAACGAGTCAAACCTCTGAATCAAGTCATAAGGCTGCTGTTCGGTCATGTCTCGATTGTAAGCGGATGTGCAAACCGCGTCTTGTGCACCGCCTCGACTGGGCTAGAATGGGAAAAGTCTGTTCGCCGGCGGCTGCCGGTAACATCCCCAAAATGTGAGGTTTTTCTGTGGGTTCAGTAATTAAGAAGCGCCGCAAGCGTATGTCGAAGAAGAAGCACCGCAAGCTTCTGCGCAAGACTCGCCACCAGCGTCGCAACAAGAAGTAGACCTGTGCCACGCTCGGTGCACCCGAGCCACGCAACAAAAAACCCCGTCAGCAAGCGCTGACGGGTTCTTTGTTTTTAAGTCTGGGATGAGGCTACTGCTCGCGTTCTGCCTTTCGCTTGGCCTTGGCGGCCTGGCGAATCTCGCGCTTCTTGAAATCCAAAATCTTCCAGCCGGTCAGCTCTGCGTATTTCAACAGCTGCTTGTCCGGGTTCACCGCAACCGGGTGACCGACACGACCGAGCATCGGCAAGTCGTTGAATGAGTCGGAATAGGCGTAAGACTTTTTGAGGCTGATGCCGCGCTCTTTGGCAAGAGCCCTGATCGCCTCGGCCTTCAGTGCTCCGTGCAGCGGGCGACCATCGAGTTGACCAGTGAGGATGCCGTTTTCGTCGCGGTGCACAATCGTGCCGAGTCCGCCCGTAAGTCCGAGCTGTTTGGCTACGTGTTGCGCCATCTCAATCGGGGATGCGGTAACAATCCAAACCTCGCGACCCTTCGCGATATGATCCTGTGCGATTCGCACGGTTTCTGGCCAAAGCTTGGGTGCGATGTAATCCTCGTAAACGTCGATAACCATCTGCTGCATCTCGTCAGCGCGGTGGCCAGCAACCAAACCGAGCGCTCGATCTTCGATGTGCTTCATCATGCCGGCCTTTTCACCGCGCTTGATAAAGCGGAACTGTTGCCAGGCGAATCTCCAGATGTCTCGTCGACCGAGAAAGTTTCGGTCAAACGCGGCCTTGCCAAAAAGGAACGACGACGAGCCACGCAGCAGCGTGTTGTCGAGGTCGAAAAACGCAGCGACCTTCTTTGTTTCCTTCGGGGTTTCGGGCACCAGACAAGTTTAGAGCGGTGCGACCGCCCTAGGATGTTGCTGTGTCTCAAACTATCGATTTGACCCTGATCGGCAAGGCCGGCTGTCACCTCTGCGATGACGCGCGCGTGGTCGTCAACGCTGTGGTCGGGGAGTTCCGTGCCGAACACACCGGAGTGGCGAGACATGTTCAGGTGAATCTGGTTGAGCACGACATCCTCGTCGACGAAGCGTTGGCTGCCAAGTATGCCGAGGAAATCCCGGTGCTACTCATCAACGGCAAGGTTCACAACTACTGGCGAATCGACCCGGAGCGGTTGCGCGCTGCCCTCGAAGACCTAGCTCCCTGGAGGCTCTAATGGAGATGGAAATTATCACCGGCAACGCCGCCGTGCGAGCAGCCGCCCGAGACTACGAGCGCTATTCGAGCGACCTGCAGGGCGACCAGGATGTGCGCGACTACAAACAGCTTCCACTCGAGGTTGACCCACCAGAGCACGGAGCGATTCGCAATCTGATTGCGCCATGGTTTCTCAAGGACTCGCTAGCCACTCACGCCGACGAGTTTCGTCAACTGATTCGCGAGCTGGTTGCCGAAGCAAAAGACGTAGGTCAAATCGAGGTGGTCCAAGACCTAGCTCTGCCGATGATCGTTCGTTGCCTGGGAGTTGTGTTCGGTCGGCCGCAAGACGTTGACGAATGGTATTCGTGGGGGCCAGACACCTGGATCACCGACGAAGACGGAATCCGTCACGGTGAACACCTCGACCGCTACCTCAAGAAGACCTTCGACGAACTCGACGCAAACCCGACCGATGACATTTTCGGCGTGGTAAATCGCGCCGAGATCGATGGGGTTGCGCTAACTCGACTCGAAAAATACGGCATCGCAAACCTCGTGCTCGCCGGAGGTCGCGACACTGTGGTCAAACTTGTCTGCGGGTCGCTCGACTACCTGTCGAAGAATGACAAGTTGCGCGCATCCCTGCGAAGTGATCCCGAAAAGTTGCCCGACTTCATCTTCGAGATGGTCAGGTTTTTAAGCCCGCTACCGATGATGCACCGAGTCGACAAACAACAAACCGGGGATGCGCAAAACCCGCACTACGTTTGGCTGAGTTTCGTTTCGGCAAACCACGACGAATCGGTTATCGAATGTCCGGCCGAGATTCGCGTGGATCGCGGGGCGAACCCGCACGTTGGCTTTGGTTATGGCCGCCACTCCTGCATCGGTCTGCACCTTGCCCAGTTGCAAACCAAGATTCTGCTCGAAGAGTGGCTTGCCAATTTTGACACCTGGGTGGTCGAGCCGGACTCGATCATCGAGCACGGACTGGCCGACTATCCCTATGTTCCGACTCGTTTTGAGAGCCTGAAACTAACCCTCGCCTAGGGCTCGAGGCGGTTTGGTCCGCGGAACAGGTAGCCGACCTCGCGAATGTTTGGCTGGTGAAGCAGCAACATGATCACACGAAGCAGACCCATTCCGAAACCACCGTGCGCCGGTGCTCCGTAACGGAAGAAGTCGGTGTAACTGCTCAAACCCTCAGGCTCGAGACCCTTCTGTTTGATTTGCTCGATGAGCACATCCACGCGGTGTTCACGTTGTGCACCGGTCGTGATTTCGGTGCCTCGCCAGATGAGGTCATAAGACTTGGTGAGCGTCTGGTCGTCGGCGTGACGCATGTGATAAAACGGACGAACCGTGGCAGGGTAGTCGGTCAAGAACACGAACTCGTGGCCGAGGGTCTCGGCAACATGAGCTGCAATCTGGCGCTCGCCCTCAGGGTCCATGTCTCCGCCGCGTGCAATCTCGTGCCCACGAGCCTTGACGATTTCGACGGCCTCGGCGAGCGGGATGCGCGGGAACGGCACACTAGGAACCACAACATCCACGTCGAAAAGTCGCTTGATGTCGTCGCCGTGCTTTTCTTTGACGGCCGAAAGTGCGCGCACCAAGAGTTGTTCTTGAATCGCCATGATGTCTTCGTGGCTGTCGATCCACGAAACTTCGATGTCGACCGAGGTGAACTCGGTGGCGTGGCGTGAGGTGAACGATGGGTCGGCACGGAAGACCGGACCGATTTCGAAGATGCGACCGAAGCCGGCCATCATCGCCATCTGCTTATAGAACTGAGGGCTTTGAGCCAGATAGGCGTGACCCTCGAAGTATTCGAGTTTGAAGAGTTCTGCGTTCGACTCCGAAGGTGAAGCCATCAACTTCGGCGAGTGAATCTCGACGAAACCGTTTTCGGTCCAGTATTCACGCCAGGCGTGCTCGATGGTGGTCTGAATCTGAAAGACCAGGTTCATCTCGCTGCGGCGAAGGTCAAGAAAACGCCAGTCGAGGCGTTTGTCGATCGAGGTGTCTTCGGCAATCGGGCTGACCGGATCGGCCAGAGTCACGATTTCGAGGTCGTCGAGTTGCACCTCGAGACCGCCAAGCTTCACGCGCTCGTCGTGTACCAGGCGACCGGTCACCCAAACGAACGAACCGTTGGTGAGAGACGAAACGGTTGCGGCAAGCGCGTCATCTTCGACCGGCTGGTCGTCGACCACTGGTCGCGGATAGGTGACCTGAACGTCGCCAGATTCGTCGCGCAGGATGATGAACTGAATGCGCTTCTGATCACGTAGTTTTTCGACCCAACCACCGAGCAGAACCGGACCGTCCTCGCGTGCGGCGAGGTCTTTGACGAGTGTGCGTTCGCGCATTTCATCCTTGCTTTCATTGCGGTCTAACTGGCGCTCGGGGAGCGCTGGCCGCCTCTGGGGTCAAGTTTAGCGAAGGTAGAATGGAGGCATGCCCGCCACCCGCATCCATCTCGTTCGCCACGGCGAAGTGCACAACCCGGATGGCGTGCTCTATGGTCGTCTGCCGCAGTTTGCATTGAGTGAATCTGGTCAAAAAATGGCGGATGCGGCTGCCGCAGATCTCAAGCGCTCCGGAGCAAAAATCGCGGCTATTTTCACCTCGCCACTGCTTCGCACGCGCGAATCGGCCGAATCGCTGAAACAGGTTTTTAAGCTCGAACCGGTTGCTGACGAGCGCCTGATCGAGCCCTACAACATCTTCGAAGGCAAACGGCTGACGGTTGGCGGTCTCCTGCTTCGCCCGCACTTGCTGCTGCACCTTCGCAACCCGGCCGAACCGAGCTGGGGTGAGCCATATGTTGCGATTCGCGACCGCATGTTCGAGGCTCTCGGCGAATACGCCAAGAAGTTCGAAGGGCAAGAGATCGCGGTGGTCACCCACCAGTTGCCGATTTGGGTCGCTCACCTCGAAATCGCAGGCGAAAAGTTTGCTCACAACCCGTCGAAGCGTCGTTGCGGGCTGTCGAGCATCACGACAATCGAACTCGACAAGAAGGGCAAGTGGAGCGAGGTTTCTTATCGCACTCCGGCTGCCGAAATGCTCGCCACGGATCGAGGTGCGGTCTGATGCGATCACGTTTCGCGGGCTTGAGTGTGCGACGGGTTGCCGCTGCTTTAGGTGTCGCGCTCACCGCATCCCTGGTGCTAGGCGGATGCGCAAACGACCCACTAGCCGACCAATTCCGTCAGGGTGACAACAAGAACTACATCGCAGGTGACGGCACCGTGACCGAATATCTCGACCCGGTAATGCGCAAGTCGAGTCAAGAGTGGACCAGCGTCACCGAGAGCGGCGGTGTCATCTCAAGCACCGACCTTGTCGGGCAGGTCGTCGTTTTGAACTTCTGGTATGCCGGCTGTGCACCTTGCCGCGCCGAGGCCAAAGATTTGCAGGCGATCAAGACCGAGTTTGCCGACCAGGGCGTTCAGGTGCTCGGCGTGAACGTGCGAGACACTGCGCCGACCATCCTGGCTTTCGACCGAAACTTCAAGCTCGATTTTCCTTCGGTGGTTGACGCGGCAAGCGGTGATGTGATGCTCGCCTACACCGGAATCGTGACGCCTCAAGCCGTGCCAACCACACTCGTGCTTGACGCGAAGGGTCGCGTTTCGGCGCGCATCCTCGGTCGCTTCGAACCGAGCATCCTTCGCACGCTAATCAAGGCCGCTCTGAAAGAAGTCGACTGATGGTCGGCGTGATTTTTGACGGTTCGATGTGGCTAGCGGCCCCGCTTGCGTTGCTCGCCGGACTGGTCTCGTTTCTCTCGCCTTGCGTGCTTCCGCTGGTGCCTGGCTACCTCGGTTTCGTGTCTGGTTCGGCCGCTCCGCGCTCGCGGGTGGTGCTCGGCTCGGTTCTCTTTGTGGCCGGTTTCTCAATGGTTTTCGTTTCGCTCGGCAGCATCTTCGGCAGCCTAGGGAGCGTTTTATATGCGGATGTGGCCCAAATCGTTCAGCGAATCCTCGGGGCTGTAATCATCTTGCTCGGCGTGCTGATGGTCGGCGGTTTCAGCAAGCTTCAGGGCTCACTCAAGCTCAACTTCACGCCGAGAACGGGTTTGATCGGCGCACCGCTTTTAGGCATCGCCTTCGGTCTCGGCTGGACTCCTTGTATCGGCCCAACCCTCTCGGCGGTGCTCACGCTTTCACTCGACCAAGGAACCGTGCTTCGCGGCGCTCTGCTTAGCCTGTTCTATTCGATCGGCATCGGCTTGCCCTTTCTGCTGATTGCGGCCGGCTTCGGCTGGGCGACTCGTTCGGTTGATGTGGTCAAGCGCCACATCCGCGGGTTTAATCTCGCTGGCGGCGCCCTGCTGATTCTGCTTGGTGCGCTCATGGTCACCGGGCTCTGGGCGAGTGTGGTCACTGCGATTCAGGAGGTGTTCGGAAACTTTGTCCCAGCCCTCTGAAACCTTTGAACAGCAGGATGCGCCTAACTCGCCCGAGCTAGGTCTGCTCGGCTGGGTGCGTTGGATTTGGCGTCAACTAACCAGCATGCGCACGGCACTGATTTTGCTCTTGTTGCTGGCCGCGGCAGCGATACCCGGTTCGGTTTATCCTCAGCGCAGCGCCGATCCAAACGGCGTCACGCAGTTTTACAAGAGCAACCCCGAGCTCGCAAAAGTTCTCGACTGGTTTCAACTTTTCGACGTCTATTCTTCGGTTTGGTTCTCGGCAATCTATATTTTGTTATTCACATCATTGATTGGCTGCGTGATTCCACGAAGCAAGGTGCACTATCGCGCCATGCGCTCGGAGCCAGGCGAAGTGCCGACCCGTCTGAGTCGATTCCCGGGCTATAAAAAGACCACAACGGATGCTTCGGTCAAGGCAGTGCTAGACCGAGCCGAGGCTGCGCTTAGCGAGCGCGGCTATCGTCTGGTTCGTCGCAAGGACTCGATCAGCGCCGAACGCGGCTACCTTCGCGAAACCGGCAACCTCGTCTTTCACACTGCTCTGATCGGCGTTCTGATTGCAGCCGGCATCGGTGGCGCACTGTCTTATAACGGCCAGCGAGTTTTGGTTGAGGGCGAAGTTTTCGTAAACAACCTGGCGAGCTACGACTCGTTCTCGCCCGGAGTATTCTTCGACGAAAACCAACTCACCCCGTTCTCGATGTCTCTCGATAAGTTCGAGGTCTTCTTCGACCTAAAGAACAGAACCAACATCGGCACCCCGCTCGACTTCAGGGCGACGGTGACCAGCAAGAGCGGTGTCGATGGCCAAAAGTCGCAGTCAGTTATCCGTGTTAATGAACCGCTCGAACTGCCAGGTGCAAATGTCTATCTGACCGGAAACGGCTATGCACCGGTGCTGACCTACAAAGACGCGGATGGGCAAATCTCATTCAGCGGACCGGTGATCTTCTTGCCTCAAGACGCCAACTACACGTCGCTTGGCGTGGTCAAGTTGCCCGATGCGAAGCCCGACCAGTTCGGCGTGCTCGCGTTCTTCTACCCGACCAAGGAGCAGTTGAAGACCGGTGCGTTCACCTCGATCTATCCCGACCCGATCGACCCGCTGCTGAGCATGAACCTCTATGTCGGTGACCTCGGTCTGAACGACGGTTCGCCCAAGAACGTGTTCAGCCTCAACACCCACGGACTCAACCAGGTTGCCGGTGGCAAGTCAGGCACCGAGGCGGTCAAGTTGACGGTCGGCGAAACCGCCCAACTTCCCGGTGGTCTCGGCACCGTCGAGTTCAACGGTCTCAAGCGTTACGCCTCGCTGGACGTGGCCTACAACCCAGCCGAACTTTGGATTCTTTCCTTCGCCCTGGTTGCCATGGGCGGGCTCGCAGTTTCGCTTGCAGTCGGTCGCCGTCGAGTTTGGGTGCGGAAGTTTGACGGGGGCTTTGAGGTTGCTGCTTTGGCACACCACGACGATCCCCGACTGACCGAATTGGTCAATGAACTCACCGCTCAGATTGCCAACAAGAAAGGCAAAACCAAATGACCTCGGTTTCGCTAAGCATTCCGCTAGCCCAGTATTCGCTGCTCGCGATTTTTGCATCGATGGCTCTCTATACGTTCACGTTCTTGGTGTTCGTCTGGCACCTGGGTCGTGCGACCAGTGAAAACAAGGATGCTCGCGCAAACTCCGGCGCCCTCGAGAAGGTCGGCTTCGTGTTGTTGTCGGTGGCCGTAGCAGTTCACGGATTCGGTGTCGTGCTTCGCGGAGTGGCTGCCTCCCGAGTGCCTTGGGCGAACATGTATGAGTTCTCGATCTCGGGTTCGTTCATCCTTGTCGCCATCTTCTTGGCGTGCTGGCGAGTTCGTGAGATTCGCTCGATTGCCAGCTTCGTAGTGGGCTTCGCGCTGCTCGTTTTGGGCACAGCGACCACGATCTTCTATGTGCAAATCAAGACCCTCATGCCAGCTCTTCAGAGCTACTGGCTGGTCATCCACGTCACCGTTGCCGTGCTCGCAACGGCGTTCTTCAACATTGCCGCCGCTCTATCGGTGGCCTATCTGCTAAAAACTTCCACAATCGTCGAAAAGAGCAAGGCGAAGGTCGTTTCGTTCGGCCGTCGCATTCTGAGCGTCTTTCCAAACGAACAGACCCTTGAGCGACTACAGGTTCGATTCAATGCAATCGGACTCGTGCTTTGGACTTTTACGCTCATCGCCGGTGCGATCTGGGCTCAAAAGGCTTGGCACCGATTCTGGGGATGGGACACCAAGGAAGTATGGACGCTCATCATCTGGATCTTGTATGCGGGTTACTTCCATGCCACCGCAACCCGCGGTTGGACGGGCAAGCGTGCCGCATGGCTGTCGCTCGTGGGGTTCACCGCGATCATCTTCAACTTCACGATCGTGAACCTCTTCTTCAAGGGTTTACACGTCTACAGCGGCCTTTAGAGACCTCGCGGAAGTTCAAACATTGCAAAGTTTGAATCAGCGATTTTCTGCATACCTAGCAGGCGGAAACCAAACCGCTCTTGCAGCAAACCAAGCGGGCGAGTCTCCGGCAGATAAATGACGACCGGTCGGCTGTCGCCAAAGGCAAGCCAAGTGCGCATTGCCTCTTGAGTGATTTCCTGTCCACAACCCCACGCCCAGACGTTCAGAACAATCGCGAACTCGTTTCTTTCAGCTCCGTCGGGTTGCACTCCGACCCACCCGGCAAATCGCCCGCCTAGATACACAGCCCACGGCCCCATATCGGGTTGTGGCCAGAGTGCAGATTTTGCGGCTTTCCAGCCATCGATCCATGCGCGATCGACCGGCTCGGCAAGCGGCATATGCCTGGTGACTCTAGGGTCATTCAACAGGCTTAAGAGCTCTTCGTTGTATGCCGATTCCAGAGGTCTCAATTCAATATCCACGACAAAATTTTAAGGTTTTCAAATGCGGGTCAGGCAGCGATCCAAGCGCTCTAGCCACCAGTCGGCGCGGTGGTCTTCGGCTGCGAAAACCTCAAGCTTTGCCTCGTCCACGTCGACTCGACGAACATCAAGAAAGCCGCCTTTGGCGATCAGTGGTTCGCGTGTGACATCGCCGATCAGCATTGCGGCGGTGCCGAGTCCGCAGTCAAAGCCGATTTGGGGCAACGCGGCCGCCAGGTGCAACCCCATGCTGATTCCAACCGAGGTGTCGAGTGCACTCGAAACGACCACGGGCAAACCCGCCTCACGCGAAATCTCCAGCGCTCGAGATATTCCGCCGAGCGGCGAAACCTTGAGCACGAGAATATCGGCAGCACCAGCCTGGGCCACCGCCAGTGGGTCGCTAACCTTGCGCACCGATTCGTCGGCAGCAATCAAGAAATCTGGCCGAATCCGCTTGGCTTTTAATCTCACTTCGGCCAGTTCGGCGATCGTCTTGCAGGGTTGTTCCAAGTAGTCGAGTTCGATTCCGTTTTCGACAAGCATGCCGATTATGGCCATCGCCTCATCCACGCTGTAGCCCCCGTTAGCGTCGAGGCGGATGCGCGCATCCGGGAAAAGCTGGCGCACCTTGATGATTCGCGCGAGGTCTTCGTTTAGCGACTGACCCGGTTCAGCGACCTTGATCTTGACCGTGCGGAACTCGCCGAACGGAGCGAGCGCTCGTTCAACCGCTTCGGGAGTTACCGCGGCAAGGGTTGCGTTGATGCCGATCCGGTAACGAAGCAGTTCGGGTTCTTCGCCAAAAGCAAACTCAATGGCCGCGTTCAGCCAGATTGCTGCTTCATCGTCCTCGTATTCGACAAATGGAGCCCATTCGGCCCAACCGTTTGGTCCTCGAAACAGCAGAGCTTCGCGCTCGTTCACTCGACGAAAGCGTGTGCGCAGCGGAATGCGCACAACGCGCGCGGTCTTGCGAATGGTCGCGACCAGCTCGGCTTTGGTGAGTTTCTGCACGTTAGTTAGTCTAGGAGCATGGCAAATCAGGTTTCGGAGTTGTTTGACGCATCCGTCTGGCACGAGGTGCCCGGCTTCGAGCAGCTCACCGATGTGACCTATCACAAGCACATGACTCTCGGCATTGTGCGCGTGGCCTTTAACCGTCCAGAGGTTCGCAACGCCTTCCGCCCAAAGACCGTGGATGAGCTGCACCGTGCACTCGACCACGCCCGAATGGATTCCCGCGTTGGAGTCGTTCTGCTGACCGGCAACGGTCCATCACCCAAGGATGGTGGCTGGGCGTTTTCGAGCGGCGGCGACCAGCGTGTGCGTGGCAAAGACGGCTACAAGTATGCCGATGGTGAGGATTCGAGCACCATCGACCCTGCGCGAAACGGGCGGTTGCACATCCTCGAGGTTCAACGGCTCATTCGATTTATGCCAAAGGTAGTCATCGCTCTGGTTCCCGGTTGGGCGGCTGGGGGCGGGCACTCGCTCAACGTGGTTTGCGACCTCTCGATCGCCAGCGCCGAGCAAGCACGTTTCAAGCAGACCGACGCCGATGTGGCTTCGTTCGATGCCGGCTATGGTTCGGCCTACCTCGCTCGTCAGGTTGGGCAAAAGTTTGCCCGCGAAATCTTCTTCTTGGGTGCTGAATACAGTGCGCAACGCGCCTATGAAATGGGTGTCGTGAACGCCGTTGTTCCACATGTCGAGCTCGAGAAGGTCGGCATCGAGTGGGGCACCGAAATCTTGCGCAAGTCGCCTCAGTCGATTCGCATGCTCAAGTTTGCCTTCAATGCCGTTGACGATGGCATCGCCGGTCAACAACTGTTCGCGGGCGAGGCTACCCGATTGGCCTATGCCACCGATGAAGCCGCCGAGGGGCGAGACTCGTTCTTGCAGCGCCGCGAACCAGACTGGTCGCCTTATCCCTGGCATTTTTAGGCTCTGAAATCATGCCAAGCAAGCCCCTCAAAGTGGTTTCGGCCAACGATGTTGTCTCGGCAACCATCGCGCTCGCCGATGTGCTCGCCGAAAAACAAGCAGTCTTCGTTTCACCTCCCGAAATAAACGGAGTGCGACCGGTCGTTGAGGGCCTTCCAGAAACCGTGGATGAGCAAGTCGGCCTGATCGTCGAATCCTCCGGTTCGACCGGTGTGCCCAAGCGAATCGAGCTCAAGACCAAGTCGATTTTGGCAAGCGCGCAACTCTCACTCGAGGCGCTAGGCGGGCCGGGACAATGGTTGCTCGCACTTCCAATCAACTACATCGCTGGGCTCATGGTCTTGGTGCGCTCGTTGGTTGGCGAGACTCAGCCGGTGGTCATGAACCAGGCGGTCGGATTCACGCCCGAGGGCTTTGCTCGCGCATCCTCGTTGATGACCGGGGAACGTCGCTACACGAGTCTCGTTCCGACTCAGCTGAACCGCCTTGCCGCCGCGGCTGGCTCAGACGATTTTGTCTTGGCGCAACTTCGCCGCTTCGACGCGATTCTGGTCGGCGGACAAGCGCCGAGTCGAGCAACCGTCGAACTACTTCGTGAACTTGGCGTCAAGATTGTCGAAACCTACGGAATGACCGAAACCTGTGGCGGCTGCGTTTACGACGGAGTCCCGCTCGCGGGTGTCGGAGTTGCAATCATGGATGACGGTCGCATAGCCATCGGCGGACCAACCATTGGCGTTCCCGGCACCTCGCGCTTTGTCACTAGTGATATCGGCGAAATTACAGAAGACAAGCGTTTGCGCATACTCGGTCGTGCCGATCGGGTGATCAACTCGGGCGGAATCAAGCTGGCGTTGGATGCCGTCGAAGACTGGGCACGCACGCAGCCAGGCATTCTCGACGCGGCCGCGATTGCGGTCACCAATCCCGAGTTTGGCGACAGCTTTGTCTGTTGGGTTTCGAATGTGCCGGGCTCAAAAGAAATCATCAACACGGACGCGGCAATCGCCGCACTCGGCTTGGCAGCACGAACCGCGGTCTGGGCGAACATCGAAGAGATTCCCGCACTCAGCAACGGAAAGCCCGACCTTCAGCTCTTGCGCGAGAACTTCATCAAGTTTCAGAACGACGTGCGTGAACGGCGTGAGCGTGGCGAGATTTGAGCAAGCCTCCGCGGCGGAAGCCAAGACACCGATTTTCTTGCAAAAGTTAGAATGTGAAAATGGCGAAAACAGCTACTAAGAAAACTCCTGATCCAAGAACTCGCAAGCGCGCGACGTTGGGGCAGTGGATTTCCGCTGCACGCATTCGAACCCTCACGCTTGCCGTAGCTCCGGTAGCGTTCGGAACCGGAGTCGCATCGATTTACCAGTCCGTGCGCTGGCTCGAGGCGAGCCTCTGCCTCGCCGTCGCCGTCTTTTTGCAGATCGGCGTCAACTATGCCAACGACTATTCCGACGGCATCCGCGGAACCGACGACAAGCGCGTTGGTCCGTTTCGCCTAACCGCATCTGGCACGGTCAAAGCTGCCTCTGTTCGCAATGTAGCCTTCATTTTTCTCGCTCTAGGAGCAGCTGCCGGACTGGCCGTTTCGGTCGTTAGCAACCACCTTTGGCTGCTTGCCGTCGGCGCGGTTGCGCTGGTTGCCGCCTGGTTCTATACGGGCGGAAAGAAACCCTACGGCTATGCCGGGCTGGGCGAGGTAGTTGCCTTCTTGTTCTTCGGTCTGGTGGCCGTCTTCGGAACCGCATATGTTCAGGTCGGCACGATGTTCGACAGTTCGACCACAATCATGGTCACTTCGGCAGGCGCGGTTTCGATCGGGTTCCTTGCTTCCGCGGTGCTATTGGTGAATAACCTTCGTGACCAAACCACGGATGCACCTGCCGGCAAGAAAACACTGTCGGTTCGTTTTGGCAAGCGCACGTCGCAGGTGCTCTTTAGCTTCTTTGTGTTGTTTGGAGCAGTTCAACTGGGGCTATTGATGGTGCTTTATCCACTCGTGGTGTTTGCCTACGCCGCATACCTGTTGCTTCTGCCAGCGGTTTTGATCGTGTGGACTTATCGTCAGCCGAGCGAACTGGTGCTCGCACTCAAGTTGACCAGTTTCGGAGCGCTCGTCTGGGGCGTGCTGGCCGGCTGGGGACTACACGCCTTCTTGCTCGTCTAGTTTCTTGTTTTCAAGATCGCTGTCGGCATCCTCAATGCCGGTGTTCTTGTTCTTTTGCACCCGCTCGTAGATTCCCTCAGAAATCGCTTCACGTTGCTTGTTGAGGAAGACCAGCGAGAAAGCCAGCGACAGGGCAGCTGCCAGAAGAGTCGAATAAAGCCAGCCAAACCCGATTAGCAAAAATGTGGTCAACACGAGGGCGAAGACACCCAGCCGAACGAGCGTGTAAACAAGCCAAGGGTTTTTCATGAAATAAGTCTAAGTTTCAGTCTGGTTAGAGTTAAGCCATGAGGTACTTGCTGATCGTTCTTGCCGTGGTGGCGATTTTTACAGTATTCACCACCGTTTTTGCAGCAAGCGCAAGCCCAAAAGAGGTTCGTTTGCTGCCGAAGTGGGCCTGGATTCTGATCTGCCTATTCGTTCCAGCCATCGGAGGAATTCTCTATTTGGCGACCGGTCGACCAAAGTCGAGCGGGGCGAACTCCGTGGGCGGTCGCACTGTAGCGCCAGACGATGACCCAGAGTTTTTGAGAGATCTGCGCGAACGGCTCAACAACGATCCGGGCGAAGATTATGGAAATGATCTTGGGCCAGACCCAGAGGGTGGGCCCGGTTCCGGTTTCGATCCAAAGTCAGGCCCATTCCCTGGCAAGGGGCCTAATGGTTGAGTTTGGTAATCTCGCGGCTCACAGCCAAGATTCCGCCCCTAGCCAGGTATTCGCCGCTCATCTCCTGGCGGGGCTTGTCGCCTCTGGTGCGAGACGCATCTTTCTAGCACCCGGGGCGCGCTCACAGGCATTGGCGATTGCGGCGGGACAGCTAGCCGATGCCGGAAAGGCCGAACTCCACGTTCGCATCGACGAGCGCAGCCTCGGCTTCACCGCACTTGGCGCGGCACTTGCATCTGACGAGCCTTCGATAATCATCTGCACCAGCGGAACTGCCGTTGCCAACCTGCATCCTGCTGTGCTTGAGGCGTCTCATTCGGGAGTGCCGCTCATCCTGTTGACCGCCGACCGCCCTCATGAACTGCGTGGGGTAGGAGCGAACCAGACCACCGACCAAGTCGGCATTTTCTCGGATGCGGTGCGAATCTGTTTCGACGTCGAAGCACCTGCCGCCCCTAACTTCGGGCTCGATTCGGTTGCCGAGCTGGTGAACACCACGATGATGGCTGCCCTTGGGCACAACAATTCGCAACCTGGTCCGGTGCAAATCAACTTGGCTTTTAGAGAGCCACTCTCGGCGATCGAACCCAACGCCGCCGACATTGAGGCAGCGCCTGCGCACGAGACCTTTGCCGCAACCCCGGAGTTTGCAATTCTCGATGCCGAGACACCGACCGTTGTGCTTGCCGGTGCCGAAGCGGGACCAGAGGCGGTCGAGTTGGCCGAATCGTTCGGTTGGCCGCTTTTCGCCGAGCCTTCTTCACAGGCGCGATGGGGGTCGAACGCTGTTTTGGCTTATCGGGCTCTGCTCGAAAACGAGCCACAGCTGGCTGGTCAGATAGGCCGAGTAATCGTTTTCGGAAAGCCGACGCTTTCACGCGTGGTCATTCGTCTTTTGTTCAACGAATCGGTTGATGTTGTCGTGGTCAGATCTAAGCGGATGGGGCACTTCGATGTTTCTCGCCGTGCATCGGCATTCGTCGACGAGATCACGGTGACCGATGAGGTCGACTTCGACTGGCTTCGCCAGTGGCAGGTCGCCGACAATAGGTTCCGTTTGGCCTCGGATGTCGCTCCACAACTCTCACGTCGAGAAGTTGTTGAGGCAGTCTGGGAGGCGACCGACGGCGCACAGAACCTCGTGCTCGGAGCATCAAGGTTGATTCGCGAGGCCGACACTTGGGCACCTGCAAAACCGATCAACACGTTTGCAAACCGAGGTTTGGCTGGCATCGACGGCACGATTGCAACCGCGACTGGAATTGCAATCGCGACCGGTCAGGTTACTAGAGCGTTGATGGGCGACTTGACGTTTTTGCACGACGTCGGTTCCCTGGCAATTGATGCCAAAGATGGCGACCTAGCTATTCAGTTGGTCGTTGTAAATGATGCGGGCGGCAGCATTTTTAGTGGACTCGAGATGGCAAAAACCCTCAGCGAGCGTGAGTTTGATCGTCTTTTCAAAACGGAGCAAAACGTCGCGATTGACAAACTGGCCGCCGCCTATGGATGGGGCTACCGCTTGGTCGACACCGAACCCGGTTTGCACGAGGCGCTAAAGTCCAGCGGTCGACAGATCATCGAAATCAGGCTTTAGCGAGCGCGTCTACGATTGGCTTGAACTTGAGTTGCGTTTCGGCGGCTTCAGAGGCAGGGTCTGACTCAGAAACGATGCCGCAACCGGCGAACGCGTGCACAACATCCCCGGTTATTTGAGCCCCACGCAGCGCGATGGCCCACTCGCCGTCACCATCGGCCCCAATCCAACCAACCGGACCTGCATATCGACCTCGGTCGAAAGGCTCGAGTTCTTCAATCAGGGCGAGTGAAGCTTCGCGAGGGGTCCCAGCCACCGCGGCCGTCGGATGAATCGCGGCTGCCAAATCGAGCACCGATGAGTTTCCGCTCAGCACACCGTGAACATCGCTTGCTAGATGCCACACGTTCGGCAGAGGCATGGCGAATGGCGTTTGGTCGGCGTCCACGTGGTCGCAGAACGGCTCGAGCGCGCGCACCATCGAGTCGACGGCGAAGGTATGTTCGGCCAGGTTCTTGTGTGAAGCTGACAGTGCCTCGCCGATCGCTTGGTCGACGGCCGGGTCGGTTCCTCTTCCGGCAGTTCCCGCAAGCACTCGAGCCGAAACTTGCTTGTGGCTGACTCGAACGAGCAGCTCTGGCGACGCGCCAAAGCAGCCGTCGACCGAATAAACCCAACAACTCGGATAGCGGCTGGCCAGTTTGCGCAACGGCACACGCAGATCAAAACCTTCAGGGATGCGCGCCTGTAAGTCTCGGGCTAGAACAACCTTTTCAACCCGCCCGGCTTCGATCGCCTCGAGGGCGTCAACCACCGACTGCTCGAAGCCGGCCAGAGTCTGGGTGCCAGCCTCGAGTTGCAATCCTTGGTCGCCACTTGCCGAGGTTTCTGTACCGGTGGTTGCCGAGGTTTCTGCATCTGTGGCTTCCGAGATTTCTGCTCCGTCGATGCGGGTAATCCAGTGGCGTCCATCACGAGAGCCAAAAGTTACTTTTGGAATGATCAGAACACTCTCGGTTGAAGAAGAGTCGGCAAATGCGATTGACCCGAATGCAACAAGCCCAGAGCCCGGCAGCTCTACGTGGTCTGTGACATCTGCGTTTGCAATTAGGTTTTGCCATGCCTCGGCCAGTTGCTGAAAACGGCGTGGACCCTTTGCAGTTAGCCGTGCCGCTTCACCCCATCCTGCCAATCCGTCGCCGTGACGAATGAAGGTCGTTGGATTGTCGGGTAAGTTGGCTAGAAGCTCTGAGGTGGGTTCGGCGATTTCGGTGGTGACTACCCGCATGGATGCCCCTAACCGAGCCGAAAAATCAATCTGAGCGTTGTCTGTGAATGGCGCAAATCCGCTTAGTGGAATGCGCAAGCACTTCTAATCTGAAGTCAGAACTTGAAAATTCTAATCCCGAAAGGCAAACAAAGATGAATCGGTCGAAGTCGGCGGTGGCAGCAGTAGCTGTTGCTTGCTTGGCACTTCCAATTTCACTGTTTGCAACTCCAGCGTTTGCTGCCCCTTCCGCAGTCAATAAGAAACTATCTAGCGCGGTCGTCTTCGCCGAACGTGATCACGAAGACCACGATGACGAAGATGAATCAGGTCACCACGAGGGCCACCACCAAATCCCTCCGGTAATCATTCGCCCGCATGAAGACAACGAACACGAAGATGACGAAGATGGCTGGAGCGAGTCCGAAGATGGTGACTCAGAAGACGAAGACTCAGACGACGACCACGGCGGATTCGTAGTTCCCGGCCCGGGACTCCCTCCCGGCCCAAACCCAGCACCAGGAACCGATCCAACTGCAATGCCATTTGTTGCGAATGACCCAACCGGCGCATCCGTCACTTCGACTGGTTATAGCGTCTCTCCGGTCACCGGTCTGGGAGCCGACTCGGTTGGCTTGAACCAGCAACCCGGTGCCGAAGCCAGAAACCTCAACCCCGAAGCAGCGCCACCAGCCCAGATTCAGCAGGTGCGAGGCCCACAACGAACTCCAGCCGACGTATTTATTGAATCGGCAACCGTCGGACTTTTGGCTGTCGGGTCAGGAGCACTTGCTTTGGGTGGGGTCGCAGGTGTGCGAGCTATCAAACTCCGTCGCAACCCCAAGGGCGACTACTTCTACGACAACAACTAAAACTCGGATTCATCCGACCAAAGACTAGGGTCTCGCTACCCCCTGGCGGGGCCCTTCTTCTTAACCGGCAGTTTTGCCGTGGGTAGACTTGTCTAGTGTCTAAAGCCGATCTCTCCAAACAGCCCGAGCAAGTCGCGGCCATGTTTGACGAAGTTGCACCAACCTACGACCGCACCAACGACCTGCTCTCCTTCGGGCAATCTCGCCTATGGCGCAAGGTCGTCGCACGTGCGGTTGCGGCGCGGTCGGGGCAGAGCATCCTAGATTTGGCCGCCGGCACCGGCTCTTCAACCGTTGCCTTCGCCGGCGAAGGGGTTCGCCTCGTTGCCGGTGACTTCAGCGAGGGGATGCTGGCCGAAGGACGAAAGCGTCACCCCGAAATCGAGTTCGTGTTTGCCGACGCTACCAAGTTGCCTTTCAAAGACGCCGAGTTTGACGCAACCACCATCTCATTCGGTATTCGCAACGTAGTCGACGTGGATGCGGCGCTGGCGCAGATGTTCCGCGTCACTAAGCCTGGCGGTCGAATCGTGATTTGCGAGTTCTCGAAGGTGACTAATCCCGTTTTCAGGCCGTTTTACAACTTCTATTTGAAAAAATTGTTGCCGTGGTTCTCGTCTTTGGCTTCGAAGACCCCTGAGGCCTATAGCTATCTTTCGGAATCAATCGAGGCTTGGCACGACCAAAAGGCTCTTGCAGAAAAACTGCAAACTGCTGGCTATGAAAATGTAAGTTTCAGGAATCTATCGTTCGGAATTGTTGCTATACACATCGGGTTCAAACCTTCGACATCGACGTCGACCAAAACTTCCAAGAAGGCGACCAAATAGTTCATGTCGAGACCTAAGCTCCCCAAGCAAATGCGCAAGGTGGCCGACCAGGCCTTGCTTTCGCGCATCGAAGCGGGGCTTGAGCAAGTAGAAACCGCCCTGAAGGCCGCAACCGAGCACACCGACCCGATCGCGGCGGTCACGGCCCGTCACCTAGTCGATGCCGGCGGCAAGCGCATCCGTCCGGTCTTGGTGCTTTTGACTTCTGAACTTGGTGATTCATCAGACCCTTCGGTGATTGACGCCGCTGTGGTGGTCGAGCTCACCCACCTCGCGACGCTATATCACGATGACGTTATGGACAACGCACCAACCCGACGCGGTGTGCCAACGGCGCACAACATCTGGGGAAACTCGGTGGCCATTCTCACCGGCGACCTGCTTTTTGCCCGTGCTTCGCAGATTGTTTCGCGCCTGGGCGAGAAGGCGCTGACCCTGCAAGCCGACACCTTCGAACGCCTCTGCCTCGGCCAACTGCACGAAACCGTGGGCCCGCAAGACGGCGAAGACGAGGTCGCCCACTACATTCGGGTGCTCGCCGACAAGACGGGCTCGCTGATTGCAGCTTCCGCGCAACTCGGTGCGATGTTTGCAAACGCACCCGAGGAGCTTTTGCAGCCGCTTACAAATTACGGTGAAAAAATCGGTGTTGCCTTTCAGCTGATCGATGACGTGATTGACATCGCTGAAGAAGGCGCCTCGGGCAAGACCCCGGGCACCGACCTGCGGGCAGGTGTTCCGACCCTGCCGATGTTGCTACTTCGCAAGCAGGCGCTCACCGACCCAGAGGCCGCAGACCTTGTCGAGTTCATCGACTCCGGCCTCGACGACGACGCGAAGCTAGCCCAGGCAGTCGCCAGCCTGCGCAACCACCCGGTTGCCGAAGCCGCCTACCAAGAAGCCAAGCGTTGGGCCGATGCGGCCATCGCCGATCTGGATTCGCTACCCGAGAGCGCGGTCAAGGCTGCCCTGCGCAATTTTGCCGAAGCGGTCGTCGACCGTTCGAACTAGAAGGAAATAATGTCTAAGTTGCGACTAGCAATCGTTGGCGCTGGACCAGCCGGAATCTATGCCGCCGACCTGCTCATCAAGTCAGAACTGCGCGATTTTGAAGTGTCGATCGACCTTTTCGATTTACTCCCCGCGCCTTATGGTCTCGTTCGCTACGGAGTTGCGCCCGACCATCCTCGAATTAAGGGCATCATTCGTGCGCTTTATGAGGTGCTCGACAGAGGTGACATCCGCTTTTTTGGAAACGTGCAGTACGGCAAAGACATCACTCTCGAAGATCTGAAGTCGCACTACAACGCGGTGATTTTTGCAACCGGTGCAATCAAGGATGCCGACCTCAACATTCCTGGCATCGACCTCGATGGCTCCTATGGTGCCGCCGATTTCGTGAACTGGTATGACGCTCACCCCGACTTTCCACGCGAGTGGCCGCTGAACGCCACGCAGGTTGCAGTGATCGGCAACGGAAACGTCGCACTCGATGTTGCGCGCGTGCTGGCGAAGCTGCCCGACGACATGTTGAGCACCGACATCCCAGATAACGTTTATGCGGGGCTCAAGTCGTCGCCGGTGACCGACGTGCACGTGTTCGGTCGTCGCGGTCCGGCGCAGGTCAAGTTCACTCCGCTCGAGTTGCGCGAGGCTACTCACATCGAAGGCGTCGACTGCATCGTTTATGACGAGGACTTCAAATATGACGAGGGCTCGCAGCACGCCATCGACACCAACAACCAGACTCGTGTCATGGTGAACACCCTCGAGGGTCTTCGCGAAGAGCCGCAAAATACTGGCGCAGCACGTCGTCTGCACCTGCACTTTTTCTCGGCACCGGTCGAGGTGCTCGGCGAAGATGGCAAGGTTGTTGGCTTGCGCATCGAGCGCACCGAACTTGACGGCACCGGCAACGTGAAGCCAACCGGCGAATTCCGTCAGTTCGACGTTCAGGCGGTCTATCGGGCGGTCGGTTACTTCGGCTCCGAACTCGACCAGGTTCCCTATGACGCGAAGTACGGCGTGATTCCAAACGACAGTGGCCGTGTGCTCGACGGCGAGTCGGTCCTCCCTGGAATTTATGCGACCGGTTGGATCAAGCGCGGACCGGTGGGGCTCATTGGTCACACCAAGAGTGATGCGCTAGAGACCATCAACAACCTGATCGCCGATCGTGAAACCTGGTGGCAGCCAACCAGCGCAGACGAGGCCGCGGTCGTGGCACTTCTCGAAGAGCGCGGTGTCGAATACATCGGCTGGCCGGAGTGGTTGATGATCGATGCGCGCGAGCGGGCCCTCGGTGAGGCTGAAGGTCGAGAGAGAATCAAGCTCGTTGACCGCGGAGATTTTCTGTCGGTAGCCAAAGGCTAGAACCTCGCAGTAAACGCTTGCAGCCTGAGCGACTAAATTGAACTTCATGGAACTCATTCATCTGCGTCGCGCCGGCGTCTCAGTCATCATCGACACCTCGTCAGGCACACCAGCGATTCTGCACTGGGGCGCTGAGCTTCCAGACGTGTCTGCACCAGAAGATTTCGTTCGCACGCAGCTCGAACTGACCCCGCCGTGTGACTTCGATCAGCCGCAAACCATCGGAATCTGGCGTGAGAACGCGCGTGGCTTTTTGGGTCGCCCGACCGTGATTGGTTCGCGCGAAGGTGCCGACTTCAGTCAGAAGTTTGATCTGCGCGACATCAAGCGTCACGACGAGCACACGGTTGAGTTTTGTTCGGTCGACGCGGATGCCGAACTCGAGGTTTGCGCCAGGTTCACGCTCGACGCCGCTGGCATTTTGCACATCAAGCAGTCGATTACAAACCTCAACCTGGTTCCGTTCAATCTTGAATCGCTCACGACTTTTGTTCCCGTTCCCGATTACGTGAGCGAGAGCCTCGACTTCACCGGTCGATGGTTGAACGAACGCAATCCGCAGCGGCAGCCCATCCGCGTTGGGTCTTGGACTCGTGAGGGTCGCGAAGGTCGCACCGGTCACGACTACACCCTGGTGCAGTTCGCGCTAGCCGAGGCCACCGGCTATCAAAGCGGTGAAGCATGGGGGCTCTCGCTCGCTTGGAGCGGCAACAACCGTCACGTGCTCGAGCGCACGCCAATCGGTCGTACCTCGCTCGGCGCCGGTGAACTTCTCCTGCCAGGCGAGGTGATTCTGGGTTCGAACGAGACTTACGAGGCTCCAGAGGTCTGGGCCGTCTACTCTTCCGACGGTATCGATGGCGCTAGTGCGCGGTTTCACAAGGCTATTCGTGCACGCGCAAACCACCCGACCAACATCCGCCCGCGCCCCGTCACACTCAACGTTTGGGAGGCTGTCTATTTTGATCACAACCTCGACAAACTGGTTGCGCTCGCCGATGCTGCTGCCGAGATCGGCGTCGAACGATTCGTGCTCGACGACGGATGGTTCGGTGCGCGTCGTGACGACTTCGCGGGTCTTGGCGACTGGGTGGTAAGCAAGGATGTCTGGCCCGACGGTCTAGGTCCGCTGGTCGAAGCGGTCAACGCTCGCGGCATGGAGTTTGGTCTCTGGTTCGAGGGCGAAATGGTGAACGCCAACAGCGACCTCTATCGCGCGCATCCCGAGTGGATTCTGCAATCCGGTGGTCGGGTGCCACCGGAGTTCCGCAACCAGCAGGTGCTCGACCTTTCGCACCCCGGCGCATACGAACACGTTTTTAATCAGGTTCACGCAATCTTGAGCGAATACAACATCGCTTACATCAAGTGGGATCACAACCGAGTGCTCACCGAGCCGGCGCACTTCGGCCGCCCAACGGTGCGCAAGCAGACCGAGGCGATCTACCGAATGTTTGACGAACTCAAGGCAGCGCATCCCGGTCTTGAAATCGAATCTTGTGCCTCGGGTGGCGGTCGCATCGACCTCGAAATGGTCAATCACGCCGATCGCTTTTGGACCAGTGACAACAACGACGCGCACGAGCGTCAGTCGATTCAGCGTCACACCTCGATCGTTATTCCGCCAGAAATGCTCGGCACTCACATCGGTCCGACCAAGGCACACTCCACCGGACGCACTCTTTCGGTCTCGTTCCGCGGGGCAACCGCGCTATGGGGACACGCCGGGCTCGAGTGGGATCTCACCGAAGCCACGGATGCGCAAAAGGCGCAACTCAAGGGCTGGATCGATTACTACAAGGCGACTCGCGACCTGCTGCACTCGGGTCGTGTGACTCGGGTCGATCAATCCGAACCGAACTCTTGGACCCACGGTGTGGTTGCCCACGACGGCTCGCGCGCCCTGTTCTCATTTGTGGCTTTGGCTCAATCGCAGTTCAGCCGCCCGGCAAACATCAGACTCACCGGCTTGGATGCGGCGTCCAACTTCCTCGTGCGTGTGGTCGAGCCTGCGGGCACACCCGAATACACGCAGATCGCCGGCCCAAAGTGGTTCGAGGGTGTGAAGGTGTCAGGCGCGGTTCTCGACAAGGTTGGTTTGCGCGCTCCTGCGCTACGCCCTGACCAAGCGCTTTTGATTGAAGTGACTCGCCTCTAAATGCCAACCAACCTGAGCGAAAAGAGGATGGCAACCGCGCGGCTTGCGTTGCTTGCCACGTTTTTCGTGCAGGGTATTGCGGCGATCACGACGTTGCCCCGCATCCCCGAATTGATTCAGCAAATTGATGTCGATTTCGCCCAGTGGGGTCTAATCATCGGGCTGTCGGGTCTGGGTTCGTTTGCGTCATTGGTGCTGAGCAACAAGCTCGTGCTGCGCTTTGGAAACACTCCGGTCATGAAGGTTTCCACCGTGCTTGTGGTGAGTGTGATCATCGCTCAAGGATTCATTACCAACGCTTGGCTGTTCTTTTTGGTGCTCGTTGCCCAGTCGTTCACCTACAGCATGTTCAACATTGCCCTTAACTCTCAGGCGGTGCGTCTGCAGAAGCGGATGGGCAAAGTTATGCTCGGCTCCCTGCACGGTGCCTGGTCGATCGGTGCCGCAACCTCGGCTGCCATCAGTGGCTGGTTGGCTTCGTTCCTCGATCTGCGCGTTCATCTGATTCTCGTGATGACTCTGTGCGGAGTTGCCTTTTGGGTTGCGTCGCGCTTTTTGCTGACCAATGACGAAGAGGGGCATAATCCCGAAACCAAACCGAAGCACTCGGTCTCGTGGTTCGAAACCCCGGGTTACTTGTGGCTGCTTTCGGTTGGACTCTTTGCCGGGATGTGGCCCGAGCTAGTCATGATGGACTGGTCGGCTGTATTCAGCAAAGAGGTTCTTGCAGTCGACCCAACGCGCGGCGCACTTCCTTACACGGTTTTCACAGGTTTCATGATCATCGGTCGTTTTGCATCGTCGTGGGTTACGAAATACGTTCACTTCAGCACCATGTCTGCATGGGGAGGGCTCGTCGGTTCGTTTTTTATGACGGCTGGAGTGGTTTTTGCAGCGACTTTTGCAGAGTCAAATGTAAATCTCGCGCTCACTTTACAAATTTGTTGTTACGCAGTTGCCGGTCTCGGTATCGCTTCGATGGTTCCGTCGTTCTTTAGTGCCGCTGGCGACATTCGGGGTCTGTCGACCGCTCAGGCCCTGTCACGAATGAGCTTTGCCAACGCGGTTTTTGTCATGGTCGCCAAGTGGTTGATGGGTGGCCTCGCCGAAAGCGCTGGTCTGGTTTCGGCAATGATTTTCCCGCTGGTAAGCCTGTTTATTGCCGGACTCATCGCCGCCTACGTCGCGAAGCACTCGAAACGCATTCGCAGTGAGCAACTCGAGGCCTTCCCGCCAACCGGCCCGGTGCCAATCGTTGGCGGAAACTAGCGGTAGTTAGTGAACTGAACGTCGATCGGAAGGTCGCTCGACTTGAGCAGGGCGATGACTTCTTGTAGGTCATCCCGGCTCTTGCTGCTAACGCGAAGCTCGTCGCCTTGAATCTGAGACTTGATACTCTTTGGGCCTTCTTCGCGAATGATCTTGCTGATCTTCTTGGCGTTCTCTTGGTCGATGCCGTTCTTTAGCGTGGCTTCGATGCGGTATTCCTTGCCGGAGGCAAATGGCGCTCCAGCATCAAGGCTTTTGAGTGAAATGCCGCGCTTTACAAGTTTTGACTGAAAAACGTCGAGCACCGCTTTCACGCGCTCTTCGCTGGATGCTTTCATCAGGAGTTTTTCGCCGGACCAGTCGATTTCAGCGCCGACTCCCTTGAAGTCGTAGCGCTGCTCGATCTCTTTTTGGGCCTGGTGCAGAGCGTTGTCTGCTTCCATTTTGTCTACTTTTGAAACAATGTCGAACGAGGAATCTGCCATGGCTAGAAGTTTACCTATCTGCCGACGTGTCTAGCGGTGCTGCCTCTGACAACAAGTGGAGCCGGCCATTCGGTGTTGGCCTCCACGTTTACATGTTCTTGCAGTTTCGGATCGTGTAAAAGCTCGAGCATCATGTCAACGGCCTTCTTGCCCTGCTGGCGAGGCTTCTGAGAAATGGTGGTCAGTCCGAAGAAGTCGCTCATGTCGTGGTCGTCGATGCCGATTACCGAGATGTCTTTAGGCACTTCGAGGCCAAGGTCTTTAGCGGCCATTATGGTGCCGAATCCCATCTCGTCCGACGCGCAGAAGATCGCGGTTGGAGCGCCCTTCGGGTCACCGAGCATTTGCTTGGCCACCTTATAAGCACCCTGGATGGTGTAGTCACTGCTTGCCGTCCAGTTGGGTTTTATCTCAAGTCCGGCAGCCTTCATGGCCTCTTGATAACCGATGAAGCGCAGGTCCGGCTGGTTGAACTCCTGGTCAGCGCCGGGTTCTCCACCGATCATTCCGATTCGGGTGTGACCCAGAGACAGTAAGTGTTCGGTGGCCAAGATACCTGCAGCTCGGTCATCCATCGAAAGCGATCTTGCGCCAGAAATCGGGCCGCCAATCCCGATAATCGGCTTTTTCATGCGCGTTAGGTTTTCGAGCTCGGCGGCGTTTGGATTAACCGCCACTGCGATAACTCCGTCTACGCGCTTGCGCAGCAAGAACTCGTTGAAGATTCGGTCGCGCTGGGATTGGCCACCACTCATGTTGTAGAGGGTGAGATCATAGCCGTGCTCGATGAGCGTAGATTCGATGCCTTCGAGGATTACCGAAAAGAACCATCGGTCGATGTAAGGCAATACGACACCGATGTTTTGGGTGCGACCGGTTGCAAGCGTTGCAGCAGAGGATGAGGCGACATAGCCCAGGTCTTTGGCAGCCGCTTCGACCTTGGCTCTAGCCTTTGCGCTCACGTGTGCCTTGCCGCGCAGGGCGCGGGAAACGGTTGCGGTAGATACGCCCGCTCGTTCGGCTACTTCTTCGATGCCAACCATGTAAAAACCTGCAAACTTTTTGTAAAAACGACAGATTTACAAATCTACTTGCAGTTTCTTGCAAATAAAACCCCGAGTTCGCAACTGGGGATAAGTTCTTGTATCCTTGTCTAGTCTGTTCGGTTCGCTGAATCGGCAAAGGCTAGTTACCCAAGCGGCCAAAGGGATCTGACTGTAAATCAGCCGGCTCAGCCTTCGGGGGTTCGAATCCCTCACTAGCCACGAAAACCCCAGTCCTCCACGACTGGGGTTTTTCATTTAAGCCTTAGGCTCTAGCCATGGCAAACTTCGTGCTCGTAGCTGGAACCTTTCACGGCGGCTGGTATTGGGATTCCCTTGCCGACAAGTTGCGAGCTCTCGGTCACCGAGTCTTCACGCCAACCCTGTCTGGGCTTCAGGCTGAAGGGGCAAACACGAGACCGATCAACCTCGACACCCACATCGATGATGTGCTTGCCGTCATTTCAGAAAACGAACTCACGAACATCACCTTGGTTGGGTGGAGTTACGGAGGCATGGTCGTCACTGGAGTTGCCGATCGAACAAGCGCTCAAATCAGCAAGCTGATTTATCTGGATGCGATCATGCCCAAGCCAGGCCAGCGCGAATGGGACCTTGTCCTAGAAGAAGACAAGCCGGGATTTCTTGCATCTTGCACCGACGGGCTGAACTTGCAGCCTCCGGAGTTTCTCGTGCAGATGGAGCCGCGGGTTCGCCCGCATCCGCTTGCAACAAAATTGCAACCGCTTTTTTATGATCAGAAAAAGTTTGATGGTTTTGCAAAAGTGTTTGTTTTTGCCGAAAAGTGGTTTCACGACCCCACCGTTTCGAGTCCGTTCAAGCCAATTCTCGAACGTGTTCAAGGCGAACCCGGATGGTCCAACCAAAGTTGGCCCCACGGCCACGACCTACTAAACGAAGCCCCTGACGAGGTTTACAGGTTGCTCATCGAAACCGAGTCCGCCTAAGTAACGGTGCTGCGGCTCGGGTTCGAAGTCCGAAAGCGGGAATAACAATCAAAAAGCCTCGGCTTAGTATTCGTGCTGCGTTTTTCTGGTTGCAGCCAGCGTGAATTAGGGGCTCCAAATGAAACAATCTCTTGCCAAGATCATCTCGGGCAAATGGTCAGGCGCAGCAATCTTCTTGGTTGCCTTCGTCTTCGTAGGTCTGGTCTTCGGCCCGCTTGCCAGCGAGAAGGCCGAGACCGCGCCTACCGTTGGTCTTCCAGCAGACAACGAAACCGTTCTCGTAGACGAAGCCCTCAAAGACCTGCCGAGCCAAGACGGCACCGCAGCGGTAGTCGTCTATCGAACCACCGACGGCAGCGCGATGACCGAGGAGCAAAAGACTTGGATCATCGGTGAGAAGAGGGTTTTCACCCCGCCGTTCCCGCCAGGCGCTGAACCGATCGTCACCTTTGAAAACGGTGCCAACGAAAAGTTTGTCGACTACTCGAGCATCGAGGTCGAAATCGGCGGTGAAACCGTCAAGGTGGTGCCCGCCGCCACAATCAGCGACGACGAATCCACCGCAGTTATCACCGTGCCAATGACCGAAATTAAGGATGAGGCATTCTGTGATGCCGTTCCAGCCGAGGCCGGCAAGGAGCGCGCCAAGTGTTCCACGGTTCAACTAGCGGACGAGCGAATGATCAGCCTTCGCGCCGAGGCCAAAGTTGACCTCCCAGCAGGTTTGGAAACCGCAACCACCGGTCCTGAGGCGTTCCTGGTAGATGTCTCTGGCGTATTCAAGGGCGCAAACTTCACACTGCTTGGCACCACGGCTCTCGTGGTCATGCTCCTGCTTTTGATCACCTACCGTTCCCCAGTGCTCTGGGCTATTCCACTTCTTACTGTGGGCATCGCCGACGCAATCTCGGGTGACCTTGCCACCAAGGTGGCTTCATGGTTTGGCATCACAAATCTCGATGGTTCGGTTACGGGCATCCTCTCGGTTTTGGTCTTCGGTGCCGGAACCGACTACGCCCTGCTTTTGATTAGCCGTTACCGCGAAGAACTGTTCCTAGAGAGCAACAAGCGTGAGGCAATGCGCAAAGCCTGGATTGGCGCAGCTCCGGCGATCTTCGCCTCGGGCGCAACCGTCATCCTCGCTCTGTCGACGCTTGCCATCGCCGACCTAGAAGGCACCCGCGCTCTCGGAATCGCCTGTGCCACCGGTGTTCTCGTGGCCATGGTTGCCGCCCTGTTCGTTCTGCCGGTCATCCTGGTCAGCTTCGGCACCTGGATCTTCTGGCCGGTTCGCCCCAAGGTTGGAGCCGTGTCGAAGGTCGATACCGGACTCTGGGCCAAGCTCGGTCGCGGCGTGAGCAAGCGCCCGATTGCCGTCACTCTTATCGGTGTCATCATTCTCGGTGGTCTAGCCGCCGGTGCAGGCGGCATCAAGATCGGCCTCTCGTCCACCGAGCAGTTCTTGAAGAAGCCAGAGGCAGTCGTCGGACAGGAATATCTGGCCAAGGCGTTCGCTGCCGGAACCACCACTCCAAGCACCGTGATCGCCAACAACGACAAGGTTGATGAAGTTGTTGCGGCCGCCGCTGCAGTCGACGGCGTTTCATCGGTCGAGGTTGCCAAGAACAATGAGGGCGAAGCCATCGCCAACGATTCGATCACCAAGATCGACGTTGTGCTAGACGCCGAAAGCCGCTCGGATGCCGCATACGCAACCATCACCGCCCTACGCGAAGCCGTTCACAACGTGGATGGTGCAGAGGCCAAGGTCGGCGGACTCGATGCTCAGTCTCTCGATGTCAAGAACGCATATGCGAAAGACCAGGGGACGATCATCCCAATCATTCTCGCCCTGGTATTCCTGGTGTTGGTTCTCTTGCTACGGTCGCTAGTCGCTCCGATCCTGCTGCTGCTGACCGTCGTTGGTTCGTTCTTCGCTAGCATGGGTGCCGGTTGGTTGCTGTTCGTGAGTGTCTTCAACTTCCCGGCCCTAGACCTCAGCGTGTTCTTGTTCTCATTCTTGTTCTTGGTTGCCCTCGGTGTTGACTACAACATCTTCTTGGTGACCAGAGCAAAGGAAGAGAGTGAAAAACTCGGACTCCGTGAGGGCATGATCAAGGCACTTGCCTCTACTGGTGGCGTGATTACCTCCGCAGGTATCCTGCTTGCAGCTGTGTTCGCAGTCTTGGGGGTTCTACCACTCGTCGCCTTGGCGCAAATCGGTGTGATTGTTTGCATCGGTGTGCTGCTCGACACACTCTTGGTTCGAACGGTCATCGTTCCCGCCCTGGCCTTCTTGGCCGGCGAGAAGTTCTGGTGGCCTTCGAAATCAACAAAGGTTGGCTAGCCGAACTGCAATTCGGTTAGTCAACGCCCGCCTAAACGGCGAGCCAAACGGTCTGATCTGCGCTTAGCGTTGCTCCTAGGGTCAGACCGTTTTGGCTGCTGGCGACAATTTTCAGTGCGGGCAACGGCAAGGGCTCAGACCCGAAGTTGTGGATTACAAGAATCGCACCGTTTTTGAAACCCAGTGCCTTTTCATTTGTAAACTCAGCGACCCATTCAAAAGAACCGTCACCGAGTTTCAGTTCTTTGCGCAACCGAATTGCAAGTTTGTAAAGCTCGAGCGTCGAACCTGAAACTCCGTCTTGGCGATCCCGCGCATACTCTGAATAAATCTCAGGCTGCGGCAGCCAAGCCTTGCCGGTCCGGTTGAAGCCATTTGCGTCACCGACACCAGCCTCCCAGGGCAGCGGAACGCGGCATCCGTCGCGGCCAACTCGAGCGCCACCGGTGCGATAGAACGTTGGGTCTTGGCGAAACTCGTCGGCCAGAGTCGTGTGCTCGGGCAGTCCTAGCTCTTCGCCCTGATACAGATACATCGACCCCGGCAAAGCCAGCGTGAATAGCGTTGCTGCACGTGCGCGTCGAAGTCCTAGCTCGCGGTCGGGTTGAGGTCCGTTTGGACCGATGCCGTCGGATGCCGTCGGGCGACCTTTGAGCCCGCCCATCCTTGAAGCGTGGCGAATCACGTCGTGGTTAGACAGCACCCAGGTCGATGGCGCGCCAACCGCATCGAATGCTTCGAATGACTCATTGATCGAGTCGAACACGATTTGCGGTTGCCACTCGCTGTCGAGAAAGCGAAAGTTGAAAGTCTGGTGAAACTCGTCTGACCGAACCCATAGCGCCATGAACGAGAGCGGCAAAACATAAGCCTCGCCACACATCGCACGCTCGCCTGGATAGGAGTCGAGAATCGCACGCCAGCGTCGGAAGATCGGATGCACCGACTCTTGAAACCACATCGGCGGCGAAGGTTCACCTTCGATGAAACCCGCACCGGCACGTTCGACGTCAGGGTGATCGGGCAGCCCTGGAGCCTTGCCCATAGCGTGTGGTTGATCGACCCTAAACCCATCGACCCCGCGGTCTAGCCAGAAACGCAGAATGTCTTCGAACGCCTCTTGAACCAGCGGATTCTCCCAGTTCAGGTCGGGCTGAGAAGAGTCGAACAGGTGGCAATACCACTGTCCGGGAGTGCCGTCGGAGTTGGTTGTGCGCGTCCAGGCCGGTCCGCCAAAGAGCGAAAGCCAGTTGTTCGGTGGCAGTTCGCCAGACTCGCCGCGACCATCCTTGAAGTGATAAAACGCACGCTCAGGTGAACCCGCGTCGGCAGCCAAGGCAGCCTCAAACCAGCGATGCTGGCTCGACGTGTGATTGGGAACGAGGTCAACCAATACGCGGATGCCCACCGCATGAGCAGTTCTAACCATTTCGTCGAAGTCGGCCAAGGTGCCAAAAAGTGGGTCAACGTCGGTGTAGTCGCTGACGTCGTAACCGGCATCTTTCTGCGGAGAGCGCATGAAGGGGGAGAGCCAGATCGCATCGATTCCGAGTGACGCGAGCGAACTCATCCGCGATGTTATGCCGGGCAGGTCACCCATTCCATCTCCGTTGGAGTCGGCAAATGATCGCGGGTAGACCTGATAAATGACGGCCGAACGCCACCACTCGGATGCGCTGCGAGCCGCGTGCTTAGGTGCGGTTTCGACGCGCAAGGTTAGCTCAACTTGATCCAGGCGACCTGGTCGTGTTCGAGTTCACCTTCGACGCGCAGGTCGTGCTGGGTTGTCACGAGCAACTCACCAGCGGGCAAGACAATGGGGTCTGGCCCGAAGTTTGCGATCACGGCGACACCGTTGTTTACAAATGCGAGCGACTGCTCGTCGGTGAACTCGGGAGCCCACCTGAAGTCTCCGCCACCGAGGTTGTGTGCCTTGCGCACCTTGAGCAACTGCTTATATAGCTCGAGCGTCGACCCTGCCACTCCGCGCTGCGCGTCACGCGCATACGACTTGTAGCCTTCGGGCTGTGGCAGCCAGGATGCGCCCGTGCTCGAGAAACCGTTCGACTCGTTTGCACCCGACTCCCAGGGCAGTGGCACGCGGCAGCCGTCGCGACCTACGCGCTTTCCCTTGGTTCTGAAATAGGTCGGATCTTGGCGATATTTGCCTTCGAGCGTGGTGTGCTCAGGCAGCCCTAGCTCTTCACCCTGATAGATGTATGCGCCGCCGGGCAGTCCCAGCATGAACGCAGTGTTCGCGCGACCCTTGCGCAAGCCGAGCGCTTCGTCTGGCTGCTCATAGTCTGGGCCGATGCCGTCGCCCTGAGGCAACTCGCCGACCATGCCATAGCGGGTCACGTGGCGAATCGTGTCGTGGTTCGAAAGCACCCAGGTCGATGGAGCACCCACCGCGCCGAACGCAGTGAACGAATCCTCGATGCTTTTGATCTGAGCTTCTTTGGTCCAGCCGGCAAACATATAGCCGAAGTTGAAGGTCTGGTTGTATTCATCCGGACGAACCCAGCGAGCCATGCGCTCGAGCGGCCCCGAGATCCAAGCCTCGGCAGCCATCGCGCGGTCGTTATAGGAGTCGATGATTTTGCGCCAGCGGCGGTTGATTTCGTGAACCTCAGGCTGACCCCAATACGGATTCGCTACCTCGAGCTCCTCTATGGTCATGTCGCCCTCGGCCTTCACACCACCCATCTCGGTTGAGAACTGCTTGGTGTTTGGCAGGCCGTCGCGCTTTATCATGCCGTGGGCGACGTCGATACGGAAGCCGTCGACTCCGCGGTCGAGCCAGAAGCGCAAAACGCCATCAAACTCATCGCGAACGCGTGGGTTCTTCCAGTTGAGGTCTGGCTGAGACGAGTCGAAGATGTGAAGGTACCACTGACCCTTTTTGCCGTTTGGCTCGGTCACCCTCGTCCATTGGCTGCCACCGAAGACCGAAGGCCAGTTGTTTGGAGCCTTGTTCTTGAACAGGCCGCGACCCTCTCTAAAGATGTACATGTCGCGTTCGGGCGAACCCTTGCCCGCCTTGAGTGCAGCTTGGAACCACTCGTGCTGGTCTGAGGTGTGGTTAGGAACCAGGTCGACGATGATGCGAAGTCCGAGCGAGTGCGCGCGGGTAAGCAGGGCATCGAAGTCGGCGAGCGTGCCGAATAGCGGATCGATGTCTTTGTAGTCACTGACGTCGTAGCCGGCATCTTTTTGTGGCGACTTAAAGAACGGTGAGAACCAGATGGCGTCGATGCCGAGCTCTTGAAGCGATTCGAGTCGCGCCGTGACACCCTGCAGGTCGCCCATTCCGTCACCGTTGCCGTCGGCAAAAGAACGTGGATATATCTGATAGATGACTGCGGTGCGCCACCATTCGGCATCGGCCTTGGACACATACAAAACGTCTGGTTTGGTCATGCCCAATAGCGTAATCGGCTAACCACCACAACGAACTTGGCGACTCTGAAATTTTTCGCGAAACAACTGCAAAATTTCACGGATTCGGTGGGCGAGTGGCGTTTGTTTCGCTCTGTTTAGTGAACGCTAACTATTTATTGGGCGAGCGAGACGTCTCGGATCCCAGTAAATGACGTGAAAGAAACTCGCGTTATTCATTCGTGACAATAACGTTATCTAAAACGCCCTTTCTGGCTTGCTCGTGAACGTCTGTCGGGTGTTTGATTATTGAGACTTGATTGCAAGTCCTTCATCGACTAGTCAACTGAAAGGTTACAAATGAAGATTCGCAAAGCCGGTGCTGTTGCACTTGCTGGAGTTACCGCAGCCGCCCTTCTGGGTGTCAGCGTTCCAGCTACCGCAGCTGTGCCAACCATTACTGTCTGGGTAGACCAGGGCACCAAGGACGCCATCGGTGGCGCTCTTCTTGCTTACGACGGAAAAGACAAGACCCTAGCTATCAACGTTGTAGTTAAGGACTTCGGAACTCTCCGTAAGGCCGCTATCCAGGCCATCCCACGCGGAACCGGACCTGACATCCTTGCGGGTGCTCACGACTGGACCGGTGCTCTGCTTTCGGCAGGTGTCATCGCTCCTGTTTCGCTAGGTGCCCTCAACGGCAAGTTCTCGACCGCTGCTAAGTCGGGCTTCTCGGTTTACGGCAAGCTCTACGGCGTACCAGGCTGGACTGAGAACACCGCTCTGATCTGGAACAAGAACAAGCTGACCAAGGCTCCTGCAACCACTGCAGAGTTCAAGGCAGCCATCGCTGCAGGCAAGGTCGGTATGCACATCGACATCGCCGGTGGCGGTAACGACCCTTACCACATGTCGGCATTCGCTACCTCGTTCGGTCTTGACCAGTACGAGCGCAGCAATGGCGGCTGGACCTCGACCCTTGGTTACACCAACGACTACTCGAACGGTGGCCTCACCAAGTACGTGAACTGGCTGAACGGCGACGGTAAGAAGATCGTTTACAAAGACTGGAACACCAACGCTTACAACTTCCAGAGCCCAAACAGCCCAGTTGCCATCATGGTTTCTGGTCCATGGGGTGCTGGCACCGTTGTTAACGACACCCACAAGGTTGGTGACGACACCCCTGCCAAGCTAACTCAGGCCAAGGTTGGTGTTGCAGCAATCCCATCGATCGGTGGCAAGACCGTTCACCAGTTCTCTGGTGTTCGCGGTTACTGGCTATCGTCGAAGGTCCCAGCAGCCAAGAAGGTTGCAGCAGGTAAGGTTCTTGCAGCTCTTGCAGGCAAGGACATCCAGCTCGCATCGTTCACCACCGAAGCCAAGTCGCCTGCTAACAGCGACGCACTTGCTAAGGTGACCGACGCTTGGATCAAGGGCTTTGGTACTGCAGGTAAGAACGCTTACCCAATGCCATCGTTCTCCTTCCAGGACGGCACTTGGACCGCAATCGGTAAGGCTGAAGGCGCAATCCTCAAGGGCGGCGACGCTCTGACCGGAAAGACTCCACTGGAGTTCTTCGAGGCATCGATTGCTGCACAGCAGGCTGTTATCGACGGCTAATAGCTGATCAAGCAAAAAAGGTTCGCGGCTCTCGTTTCGGGGGCCGCGAATCTTTTGCCCAGAGCAAAAAAGACGTGACCGGCTCACCCCAATTGTGAGGGTGGCCAGTTCGTGAAACGGCCCGCAATTCGTGAAAAAATCTAAACGCTAACGATTAGGTTTCAAACATTCAAAACTGCGGTTTCCAGCCTTAAAAAGGCAAATAGACTACACAAGATAGTTTGCTGAAAAGAGAGTTTCATTTCATGGCAAGAAAAACAGACGGCCTAGCTACGGCCAAGGAAAATCCCATCAAGACCGCGGCGATCCTTCGCGCTCGTCGCAAGATGGTTGACGATGGAGGAACCCCTAGCCTTCGAGGAACGATCGTCAAGATCATCCTGCTAGGAATGGTCGATGCCGCAGCCTTGTTCGTGGCACTGCTTCTAATCGCTCAACACCAGTGGGTTTACTTCTGGAGCGTTGTTGTCGTCACAGTGATCCTCAACTGGATCTACCTTCGACGCGGGGGCCTCCCAGCTAAGTACCTAGCGCCGGGTGTGCTCTTTTTGCTCTGCTTCTCTTTCTCGGTGGTTATCTACTCGGGATTCATCGCCTTCACCAACTACGGTGGCCAGCACAATGGCTCTAAAGAAGACGCGATCGAATCCGTAAACCTCGGTGCCATCGTTACCGACACCAACGCCCCATGGATGGACGTCAGCATCCTCGAGGACTCAAACAAGAAGTACTACTTCTTGGCTAGCGACAATATGTCTGAGCTTGCCGAGGATGGGGTAACTCCTGTTCCGCACTATTACCTCGGTGGCGAAAACTTCAATGACCCTGCAACCGGCTGGCACGAGATCACCGGTGATGAACTCAACAAGATCACCACTGGCCCCGGCATGATGGGCTATGACATCGCACTGGAATACGAAGGTTTCAAGACCCTCAGCGTTGATGAAATCACTCAGCAGAGCGCAAAGTTTGCAACCATTCAGGTTCCACTCGGTGCCGACAAGTTTAAAGATGGATTCATGGCCCTTGACCCGAGTGCGTCTGGAGTTCAGCGAACCTTCTACGACGCCGTCTACGACGCGAAGGCCGACACGTTCACTCGACTCAGTGACGGCAAGCTCTTTCCGGCGGACAACTCGGTTGGATTCTTCATCGCTGAAGATGGCGAGCGTCTGAACGATACAGGTTGGCAGGCGTTTGTTGGTTTCAAGAACTTCAACACCATCTTCGGAAACGAAAATCTTCGAGCCCCGCTGTTGAAGATCTTCTCGTGGACCGTGATCTTCGCGGTGGCATCCGTTCTGTCGACGTTTGTGCTCGGTCTTGCACTTGCTCTGCTCTTCAACGATGAGCGCATCCGCGGCAAGAAGATCTACCGTGCGGTCATGATTCTTCCTTACGCGTTCCCAGGCTTCCTTTCGGCCTACGTGTGGAAGGGTATGTTCAGCTTTGAATACGGCTTCATTAACTACAACATCTTGGGATTCGAACCTGGCAAGGGTATTCCGTGGCTAGCCGAGGAGGGCGCTGCGAAGTGGGCGATCCTGCTCTGTAACCTGTGGTTGGGCTTCCCATATATGTTCTTGATCACCACAGGTGCACTGCAAGCCATTCCAGCCGAGCTCACCGAGTCGGCGGTTATCGACGGTGCCAGCCCATGGCAGCAGCTTCGACTCATCAAGCTGCCGCTTCTGTTGGTCTCGCTAACTCCGCTGTTGATTTCGTCGTTCGCGTTCAACTTCAACAACTTCACGATTATCTATCTGATAACAGGAGGTGGGCCGAGCGGCGACCCTTCACTAGGGGTCGACGTCGGTGGAACCGACATTCTTATCTCGTTCGTCTATAAGATCGCGTTCTCGAGTTCGCAGGGTGCCGACTACGGTCTGGCTAGCGCCTTCTCGATCTTGATCTTCTTTATAGTCGGTGGCCTTTCGATGATCGGCTTCCGTCGCACCCGATTCCTAGAGGAAGTGGCTGAGTAATGAGCAACGCAACTGTCGAAGAGTACACACGCAAGATTGGCAAGCGACGCATGTCGCCTGCTCGCTGGTTCCTCTCGTTGGGATGGAAGCACATCGTCGGCCTCGCCGTTTGTGTCTATGCGATCTTCCCAATCCTCTACATTTTGTCGGTGGCGTTTTCAGACAACGCAGATATCAACTCGGGCTTGTTCTCGTCATTCACCCTGGCAAACTTCGAAAAATTGTTTGCCGGTGACGACCCAGACCGTCCGTTTGTGCAGTGGATCATCAACACCGTTTGGATTGCATCGGTTTCGTCGATCGGTTCGGTGTTCCTTTCGGCCCTAGCCGCCTACTCGTTCTCGCGCCAGCGATTCCGTGGTCGTCGCTCTGGTCTGCTCACCCTGATCCTGCTGCAGATGTTCCCATCGGTTCTTGGTCTCGTGGCTATCTATGCGATTCTTTCGGAGCTTTACAAGTATGTTCCTGCCCTCGGTTTGAACAGCCCGTGGGGTCTGATCTTGGTTTACCTCGGTGGCTCGCTCGGTGGTGGAACCTACCTGATGTATGGATTCTTCAACACCGTGCCAAAAGAAATCGATGAGGCGGCCAAGATCGATGGTGCTACGCACACTCAAATCTATTTCCAGATCATCCTTCGTTTGGTTTCGCCTATTCTCGCGGTGCAGATGCTGCTCTCGTTCATCGGAATCTCGAGCGACTTCATCCTCGCTTCGATTGTTATGAACAAGCCAGACCAGTTCACCCTCGCAGTTGGTCTCGGTCTGTTCATCGACCAGCCTTATTCGAAGAACTGGGCCATGTTCTGTGCCGGTGCCGTTATCGCCGCGACGCCGATTGTTGCTTTGTTCATGGGTCTGCAGCGTTACATCGTTTCGGGTCTTACCGGTGGTGCGGTCAAGGGTTAGCGCCCTCGCTTCACTTGTCCTGATGGTTCGCCCGGATGGGCAGAAAGTGGCATACCAAAATGACTGATCTGGCAAAGCTGCCTTTCGCCTTGCAACCTCACCACGACGGTTCAGCGCTCTATGTGCCAAACCAGAAACCCAAGTTGCTCGAGAAGGTCAAGGTGCGCATCCGCGTGCACGAGACCATCGGCAAGGTCAAAGAGGTGCGCGTGCGCTTCAGCGAAAGCGGCGAGGCGTTTCCGAGCCCACCGGCCAAGGTGCTTCGTCGCGACGGCGGTTGGACCTGGTATGAGGCGACAATCGTCATGCACAACCCCAAGATGCACTATCGCTTCTTAATCGTGCTGAAGTCGGGCAAAACCGTTTGGTACAACACCCAAGGTCTTTCGACTCTGATTCCGGTTGACATTCTTGACTTCAGAATCAACACGTTCTCGAGTGCTCCCGACTGGGGCAAGAACGCCGTGATGTATCAGATTTTCCCAGACCGTTTTGCTCGCTCGGCTCAGGCCGACAAGCACAAAGCTCCGGATTGGGCCGTGCCGCAGAATTGGGCCGACCCGGTGATGCTCGACGGACGCGACCGTTCGCAACAGTTCTATGGCGGTGACCTCTGGGGCGTGATCGAACACCTCGACCACCTGAAGAAGCTCGGCGTGAACTTGGTTTATCTGACCCCGATGTTCCCCGGCCGTTCGAACCACCGCTATGACGCATCCTCGTTCGACCAGATCGACCCGTTGCTCGGCGGAAACAAGGCGTTCGCGGCCCTCGTCGAGGCGGCTCACAAGCGCGGTATGCGGGTGATTGGCGACCTGACCACCAACCACTCGGGCATCGGCCACGAGTGGTTCAAGTCGGCGTTCAAGAACCCGTCGGCTCCCGAGAGCGAGTTCTATTACTTCAGCGACAAGAACACCAAATACGACTCCTGGTTCGGCGTGCCAAGCCTGCCGAAGTTCAACTGGAAGTCGAGTGAGCTGCGCAAGCGTTTCATCGCTGGAAAATCTTCGGTCGTTGCAAAGTGGCTTAAAGCCCCTTACAAAATGGACGGTTGGCGCATCGACGTAGCAAACATGACTGGGCGCATCCGTGATGAAGACATGTATCTCGATGTGGCACAAACCGTTCGCAAAACCATGGTCGAAGTGAACCCAGACACCATCATGCTCGGTGAATACACCGGGGATGCGGCATACGAGGTTCAGGGCGACGGCTGGCAGGGCGCAATGACCTACAGCAACTTCACCAAGCCAGTTTGGCGCTGGTTCTATAACACCAAGGCTCAGGCTAAGCGTGCCAAGGTTTACCCGCCGGGCGAATACGCCGGTTTCATGATGTGGGACGGCAACCAGTCGGGCACCGGACGTGACCTGGTCAAGGCCTATAACCAGTTCATCGCCGCGTTCCCGTGGCACGTTCGCTTGTGCAACATGAATCCGCTCGACACCCACGACATCCCGCGCTTCAAGACCTACGCCATCGAGGGAGCGCAGAAGGTTGCCGCCGCGATGCAGTTCACCTTCCCTGGTATTCCAGTGATTTGGGCTGGCGACGAGTTCGGCCTCGACGGTTATAGCGGTGAGCACTCTCGCACGCCGCTGCCTTGGAACGGTGAACTACCGACCGACCCGACTTTGATCGCAACCTACGCCGAACTGGCAAAGCTGCGTCGCGAAAACTCTGCGCTAACCGATGGCTCGATGCGTTTCGTCTATGCCTCCAACGAGGCAGTTGCGTATGTGCGTGAAAACGCCAAGCAGAGCATCGTCGTGTTGGTGACCCGTGGGTCTGACAAGAAAATCGCGCTCGCAAAAGATGCAGTTCCAGGATTGCAAAAAGCTGTAAATATCTATGGTGGCGGCAAGATCAAGGCAGAAGGCAAAACCCTGTTGCTGCCGGGTCAAGCCCTCGCTGTAAACGTTTGGCGCGTTACAAAGTAATCTTGCAACCGCCTTACAAACTTGCCCTGATGCCTCGTGGCAAAAGCATTTTGTAGCAAAAGGGCTTAGGTGCTAATCTTTTCTGGTGCCTGCGCCAAGTGCGGTTTAGGTTACGCCCCGATAGCTCAGTGGTAGAGCACTTCCATGGTAAGGAAGGGGTCGACAGTTCAATCCTGTCTCGGGGCTCTGCGGCTGGGTAGCTCAGGTGGTTAGAGCACACGACTCATAATCGTGGGGTC
>JACCDN010539943.1_pt1 | contig 45721 bp, 34 predicted proteins | sample 7441691 | NCBI WGS metagenome assembly JACCDN01 (sample SAMN15323439, study PRJNA562643) | freshwater metagenome | isolation source: river surface water | place: USA:Blue River Watershed | collected 2017-08-16 | reverse complement strand
TCAATTTGAGGAACTCCTCTTGGTGCAGGTGGAATACCGTCCAAGTTGAAACGTCCGATTGTTTTGTTATCTGCAGCCATAGCTCTTGCACCTTGAAGAACGTGTAATTCAACTGTTGGTTGAGAATCTGCAGCTGTAGAGAAAATTTGTGATTTTTTTGTTGGAATGGTTGTATTAGACTCAATTAAAGTTGTCATTACACCACCCATTGTTTCAATACCTAAAGAAAGAGGAGTTACATCTAATAACAATACGTCTTTTACATCTCCAGATAATACACCTCCTTGAATAGCTGCACCAATAGCAACCACCTCATCAGGGTTCACTCCTTTAGAAGCTTTTTTTCCAAAGAATTTTTCAACTTCATCAGCAATTCTTGGCATACGAGTAGATCCTCCTACAAGGATTACTTCGTCAATATCAGAAGTAGATAAACCTGCATCTTTCAAAGCTTTAGCAACAGGTTCCATAGAACGTTTTACTAAAGAATCTGATAATTGCTCAAATTTAGATCTTGATAATTTTTTTACTAAGTGTTTAGGTCCTGAAGCAGTAGCTGTAACATAAGGCAAGTTGATTTCAGTTTCTGCTGAAGATGACAACTCAATTTTAGCTTTTTCAGCTGCTTCTTTGATACGTTGTAAAGACATTGGGTCTAAACGTAAATCAATTCCTTCTTCTGCTTTGAATTCGTCTGCCAACCAGTCAATGATCGTTTGGTCAAAGTCATCTCCACCTAAGTGCGTATCTCCGTTAGTAGATAATACTTCAAAAACACCGTCTCCTAATTCAAGGATAGAAATATCAAATGTACCCCCTCCTAAATCGTAAACAGCAATTTTTTGATCTGTTCCTTTTTTGTCTAATCCGTAAGCCAATGCTGCTGCAGTAGGCTCATTGATGATACGCATTACTTTTAATCCAGCAATTTCACCAGCTTCTTTCGTAGCTTGACGTTGTGCATCATTAAAGTAAGCAGGAACTGTAATAACTGCTTCTGTAACTGTTTGACCTAAATAGTCTTCAGCTGTTTTTTTCATTTTTTGAAGTGTCATCGCTGACAATTCTTGTGCTGTATATAAACGTCCGTCAATATCTACACGTGGTGTATTATTGTCTCCTTTTACTACTGAATAAGGAACTCTTTTCGCTTCCGCTGTAGTTTCAGTAAAAGAATGCCCCATGAAACGTTTGATAGATGCGATCGTTTTAGTTGGATTTGTTACTGCTTGTCTTTTGGCAGGGTCTCCTACTTTAATTTCTCCACCTTCTACAAACGCAATGATAGATGGTGTCGTTCTTTTACCTTCTGAATTAGGGATTACTACTGCTTCTTGACCTTCCATTACAGAAACACAAGAGTTGGTTGTTCCCAAATCAATTCCAATTATTTTTCCCATTTTTATATTTAATTTAATTTTAGAAAATTCAATTTAAAACTCACTATCCGAAAAGCAATCTTTGTGCCATTACGCAATTCATTCCTAATTGTCAGTTTTAATTTGATTCATATGACAATTTGACATTTTATTTACTCTAAATTCGTCATAAAAACGAACTGTTCCTCTTCAGATTATTTTATATTTGCAATCTATAACGTTGTAGTACTATGGAAGAATGTATTTCTGTTTTTGACATGCTAAAGATTGGCGTCGGACCTTCTAGCTCACATACCTTAGGTCCTTGGCGAGCAGCCGAACGTTTTTTGAAAGAATTGGAAGCCCACACATCCTTTGAAAATATAAACAAAATAAAAGTTGATTTGTTTGGTTCCTTATCGCTTACCGGAAAAGGCCATGCAACAGATCTAGCGGTAATGCTTGGACTAAGTGGTCAAGATCCTGAATTCATCGAAGTTGCATCGATAAGTGCTATCATTAAAGTTATCAATCAAGAGAAGCAAATTCATCTTGGCGGTCGTCAAATGATCCCGTTTGAACCCGAAAAGCAGATCGTTTTCAATAAAAATTTTCTGCCATTTCATGCCAATGGAATTACTTTTACTGCATTTTTAAACAATGAAACTTCATATAGCGCTACCTTCTACTCTATTGGTGGTGGATTTATTGTCAAAGAAGAGCAAAAACAAAATACTAAAAAAAGTAAATTAAAATGTGCTTTTCCTTTCATGATTGACAATGCAAAGATGCTTTTACAACATTGTGAAGAGAACAATAAATCAATTTCCGAAATTGTTTATGAGAATGAGAAATCGATGCGAAGTGAAAGCGAAATTGACGCAGAACTCATTCGTATATGGAAAACCATGCTCGAATGCATGTACATTGGATGTCATTCCGAAGGTGTGTTACCTGGCGGATTGAATGTGCGAAGAAGAGCTTTTGACATGCATCAAAATCTGATTGGCCTAGCTAATTATGAATCGCCTCAAGAATGGTTAGAAACCATTCGGAAAACGGAAGTGAAATTTCGACAAATACTAAAATGGGTAAGTTGTTTTGCTTTGGCAGTTAACGAAGTAAATGCAGCACTTGGACGCGTTGTAACAGCGCCAACAAACGGGAGCGCCGGAGTTATTCCAGCGGTACTAATGTATTATTTGGTAATCGAAAATCACCACGCTGGTGAAAAAGAAATAAAACAATTCTTATTGGTTGCGGGAGAAATTGGTAGTTTATTCAAACAAGGATCTACTATATCTGCTGCAATGGGTGGATGTCAAGCAGAGATTGGCGTTTCATCTGCCATGGCAGCTGCAGCTTTGTGCGAATTAATGGGTGGATCTCCAGCACAAGTTTCGATGGCGGCCGAAATTGCTATGGAACATCATCTTGGACTTACTTGTGACCCGATAGGTGGTTTGGTACAAGTTCCTTGTATTGAACGAAACACCATGGGCGCCATCAAAGCAATCAATGCAGCCGAATTGGCTCTTGAAACGGATGCGTTAAACGTGAAAGTGCCTTTAGATAAAGTAATCAATACCATGTGGGAAACCGCTAAAGACATGAACTCCAAGTACAAAGAAACCTCAGAAGGTGGATTGGCAATTGCGGTGAACTTAGCCGATTGTTAATTGTTCGCGTTGATCACAACTCATGAATCAATAATGAATCACTTGTAAATTGAAGGAAAGTCTTCCATCCAATTATTTTTTGCGTCTTGTGTCGATGATGTAGATGATTTTCCACGCATTGTTTTCGTAATACAAAGTGAATGAATTGACCCCTTTGTGACTGAATTTTTCATTGATATAAAATTCATAAGGCGTCCAAGCATGTGCAAGCGTTCCGTCTATTTCGATCTTATAATCTAACAAACGTTCTTCAATATGGAATGCATCGGGAATGGATGCTATTGAACTATAAAAATCCTTTGTGCTTTCATCAGAAAAAGTGGATCCCTTAGCCGTTTCGGCGATCGATTGTAAAATCATTTTATCTGAACATACTTTTTTCAAACCAAGTGTGTCTTTGGCGTGCATCGACTTAAAGAAAAGTTCAATTATAGATTTCACTTCCTGTTTTTGTTGCTCTTGAGCAAATGCTAAACCTACAAAAATCAATGTAGAATATAAAAATAACTTTTTCATAAAATTTGTTTTTTACCAACCCTCTTTGAGACCTTCTTTAAGAGCACTTTTGTATTTATCGATATCAAATTTATACAAATCGGGAGATTTGTGGGCTCCGCCTTTTCGTATTTCATCTAATTTTATCAAGATGTCGTAACGTAGCATTTTTCTATAAAAATTTCCCTGTTTAATTTTTTCTGAAAATTCATCCTATACCAAATTAACTCTCGAATAGTCAACCAATGCATAAAAACCAATAGATAGAAAACGCTGCTTATTCCATAAATCATCAAGTAAGTCAGCAAAGAAATCTTCGGATCAGTTTAATTCTCCAAAAACCCTAAATTGCTGTAAATAAATTTCATAGACACCTGTTCTTTCTAACAGAATCCTGTTGGCGGCATCATTGATTGCTTCGTTCTTAAAAATATACCCACCCGGAAGTGCCCATAAATCATCCATCGATGTTTTTATCAATAACACTTTTAGATCGTTATCATGAAACCCAAATACGACACAATCAATGGATAAATGAGGTAAACATTCTTACCAAAATTTATCGGATTGTGGTATTTAGGTACTGATGGTATTTTTTAATTTTATCTGACATATTCATTGTAACTCTCGCAAACTTAATTTTTTTTTTAGGTAAATCCTAAAATTAATTTGATTTTGAAAAAGTCAACAACAACATAATACAGGAACGATATTAAATTTGCAACTTAGACTTATTTATATTCATTTAAAAAATTAGTTTTATTACTTTTACAACCTCAATCTGAAATATCATTTAAAATGTCAGTAGCCAAAAAAGATTACAAAAGAATTACCACAAAATCGCTTATTGAAATGAAAGCCAATGGCGAGAAAATCTCCATGTTAACTGCATATGATTATACCATGGCCAAGATTGTGGACCATGCAGGAGTCGATGTAATATTGGTTGGTGATTCAGCTAGTAATGTGATGGCAGGACACGAGACGACGCTTCCTATTACATTAGACCAAATGATTTACCATGCCTCGAGTGTGGTACGCGCAATTGATAGAGCTTTGGTTGTCGTTGATTTACCTTTTGGTAGTTATCAATCAGATCCTAAAGAAGCTTTGCGTTCTTCGATTAGAATCATGAAAGAAAGCGGCGGACATGCAGTAAAGTTGGAAGGTGGAAGCGAAATCAAAGATTCCATCAAAAAAATATTGAATGCTGGAATTCCGGTAATGGGTCACCTAGGATTAACTCCTCAATCCATTTATAAATTTGGAACCTACACCGTTCGAGCCAAAGAAGATGCAGAAGCTGAAAAATTAATTGAAGACGCGCAGCTTTTAGAGCGTTTGGGTTGTTTTGCCATTGTATTGGAAAAAATACCCGCTCATTTAGCTACCAAAGTAGCTCAAAGTATTCAAATTCCCGTAATTGGTATTGGTGCTGGAGCCGGAGTTGATGGCCAGGTTCTTGTCATTCATGACATGCTCGGAATGAATAATGAATTTAGCCCTCGATTTTTGCGTCGTTATTTAAATTTATTTGAACAAATGACACAAGCCATCGGAAATTATGTGGCCGATGTAAAATCAGTAGATTTTCCAAGTTCAAGTGAGCAATATTAGACCTACAAAAATTATTTCTACCAAAGATAATCTTCAAGTTTTGCATGAAGACAATCACCTTATCGTTATAAACAAACGAGTGGGCGATATTGTTCAAGGCGATAAAACTGGAGACAAACCCTTGTCTGATGTAGTGAAAGAATACCTGAAACACAAATACAACAAACCTGGTGATGTCTTTTTAGGCGTGGTACATCGATTGGACCGGCCCACTTCGGGAATTGTAGTATTTGCAAAAACAAGTAAAGCACTAACCCGATTGAATGAGTTATTTAGCAATAGAGAAACTCAAAAAACATATTGGGCTGTAACCAAAAATAAGCCTGCAAAAACAACTGAGAATTTAATTCATTTCATCAAAAGAAACGAAAAAACCAATACATCCAAAGCACATTTAAAAGAAGTGCCTGATAGTAAAAAAGCAAGTCTTACTTACAACATCTTCAAGGAACTTACAAATTATGTTGCCTTGGAAATTGAATTACATACTGGAAGGCACCATCAAATTAGAGCGCAACTCAGCGCTATTGGTTGTCCAATCAAAGGTGATTTAAAATATGGATTTGACAGAAGCAATCCCGATGGAGGAATTCACCTGCATGCGCGAAAACTACATTTCATCCATCCAGTTTCAAAAGACCCCATTACGATAACAGCACCAACTCCTTCAGATAGCATTTGGAATTCTTTATAATTTTATGTAATTTTATAGTGCGTTTTTACGTTCACTTAAAAATAACCTAATTCTTCACTCCATGAAAAAATCATTTTTACTTGTATTACTTTTCGTAAGTAACCTTATTATTGCTCAAGAGCACTTTGCAGGTCTTTCTACTTCTGCAAGGGGCGGCATGATTGCCGCTGACATGAACCCAGCTGAATTGGTCAACCTAAACAATCGATTTGAATTGAATGTTTATGGATTTAGTATGAATGTTGCCAACAATAAAATTGGAATGTCTGACATCCTTTCCAATAGTAATTTAGAAGATGTACTTTTTCAAGGAAATGATCCGGTAACGATGAAAGTAAGTTTGGAAGCATTTGGGCCTAGTTTTGCCATTAAAGTAAAAAGATGGGCATTCGGACTTTCTACAAAAGCTTCTGGAAGATTGGATATTTCAAATGTTGATGTAAATCTAGGAAAAGCTTTGTTTAACAACACATTGAATACAAATTCTGTTTTATTAAATAGTACCGATAACCAACGCGTTTCGGGAATTGTTTGGGGTGAAGTTGGTCTTACAGCTGCCACAAGTGTTGTTGACAACAAGAAAAACAAACTAAGTGTGGGAGCCACTTTTAAAATTTTATTTCCGGGAGCTTATTCTAATATTGGGGTTCAAAATACCGCGGGTACCATCAGCCAAATAGGAAATAATTTTTACCTAAACAATGCTTCTGGAAGCTTAAACATTGCCTATTCAGGAAGTTTAGCCAATGGTTTTACAACTTTTAATGATTATTCAAAATCTGTATTCGGGAACATCAATGGATTTGTGGGCGACTTAGGTGCCAACTACCAAATTAAAAGTTTTGATGATAAAGACAAAGACAAGAAAAGCAGTAAATACAAGAATAAATACAAATTAAACGCTGGATTTTCGATCAAAAATATTGGAAACATGACTTTTGAAGATGAAAACAATTACAACACCGATTACACTTTACAGATTCAATCTACGCCACAAAACCCAAATGGATTGAACTTGAATCAGCTTGGAAATATCGATAATCCAAAAGACATCGAAACGGTCTTAGCAACGAATGGATACCTCAATATTCAATCACCGATCAAAAAAACAATTACCGTGCAGTTACCGACTACTTTTTCAGCTTATTTAGATTTGAAATTAGTACCTAAAGTATACATCAGTGGTTTCATCCAACAAAAATTAAGCAACAGTCAAAACAACGACCAAATGGCTATTGCCAATATCATTACAGTTACTCCAAGATTGAATCTAGGTTTCTTCGAAATCTATTCGCCATGGAGTAAAAATGAGGTATCTGGTACCAATGGAGGTTTGGGATTTAGACTTGGTGGATTTTACTTAGGATCTAGTTCTATTGCTACCGCATTGATCAATGATACCAAACAAGTAGATATCTACACGGGTTTTCGCTGGGCATTCTTGTAAAAACTCCGAGATTTAAAAAAATCATAAGTGCTTCCTCCTTATATGAGTGAAGCTCTTTTTAATTTGCTGTTTTTTTGCCGTTTGAATTTACAATTCACTTCTAACTGAGCAAAAAAACAGCAATAATTGAAAAATTCAAAAAAAAAGAAGTAGTTTCTTACAACATTCGTAAATCGTATGCAAAAAACATTTTTTTATAATTTGTTAAATGAATTTTGGAAAACCAATTAATAAATTTGCATGCATATAAAGTGAAAAACCATGAAAGTAGGAATTGACAGCATCGCATTTGACATACCTAAAATACATCTTCCGATTGCCTCATTGGCAGTAAACCGTAACATTGAACCCGAAAAGTTAATCAAAGGGTTGGGTTTGCAAAAAATGAGCTTTCCAGATACTTATCAAGATGTGGTAACTTTTGCTGCCAATGCTGCATTGCAATTGATTCAACAAGAAAACCTTCAACCTGAAGAGATAGCACGTATTTATGTTGGATCTGAAAGTGGTGTAGACTCTTCAAAACCAGTTGCCTCCTATGTAATTCAATTATTAGAGCAAAAACTAGGATCAGGTAAATTTCGTTACTGTGATGTGGTAGACATGACTTTCGCTTGTATTGGTGCCGTAGATGCTCTTCACAATACTTTGGACTTCATTCGATTAAACCCAGAAAAAAAAGCAATCGTAATTGCTACTGACAATGCAAAATACGACCTAAATTCGACGGGGGAATATACACAAGGTGCTGGAGCGATAGCTATGTTAATTACTTCAAATCCAAAGATCATTGCATTTTCTAAAGAAGTGGGTGTTTCTACCGAAGGTGTTTTTGATTTTTTCAAACCCCGTAGATATTTCACAAAAGAACAAATCACTGGTTCAGAATCAAATCCAGATTGGTTAGGTGTATTAGAAAATGAAGTCGCCATCTACAAAGAACAACCCATTTTTGATGGTCAATATTCGAATCAATGTTACATCAACCGCATTTCGGATGCCTATTTTCACTACAAAAGAATTTCAAATCAAGAAGGACCCGTTTACCAGAACTGGGCAAATATTTTAATGCACCTTCCCTATTGTTTTCAAGCTAGAAGAACCTTTGTTGAAATCTACATGCAAGAAAACCCATCGATAGAATACGACCCGACTAACAAAGACCAATTAAAATTAGTCTCAAAAAGTGAGGACTATCTAAACTTTGTGAATGAAACCATCTACCCGTCTGAAATTGCTTCGGGACAAGTTGGAAACATGTATACCGGTTCAATTTTTCTGGGAATGCTTTCCACTTTTTGCTTTCATTTAAAAGAAAAATCTAAGATTGAAAATCAAAAAATGGGCTTTATTGCTTATGGAAGTGGTTCTAAGTCAAAAGTATTTGAAGGTGAAGTTCAATTGGGTTGGGAACAAGCAATTGCTAAATCTACTTTATTTGAAACGCTAGAAGCGAGCAAAGAAATTGATTTTACAACCTATGAAGCCTTGCACCGAAAAGAACTAAAAAACAGCGTTATTGCACCTAAAAACGAGTTTGTTTTAGAGCGCATTGAACAAGAAAACCCTGTTTTGTTGGGCGCTCGTTATTATCAATTTGTTGAATAATCACTTTTTGAAATACAAAAATGAGCCTTGTTAATTATCTGATAAAGATACGATAAGAAGTTAACCCAACCACCCCTCTCGATCCAGACTTCTGTATTGAATCGCTTCGGCCACATGTTGCGGTAAAATAGCAGATTCACTTTCTAAATCAGCAATGGTTCTTGCTACTTTCAAAATGCGATCAAATGCACGGGCTGACAAATTGAGTCGCTCCATAGCCGTTTTCAATAAGTTTAGAGACGTATCATCTAACTCACAGTATTCACGAATATGTTTGGAACCCATTTGTGCATTGTAGTGAATCGCATCCAAATGTTCAAAACGTGCTGACTGAATTTCTCGTGCTAATGTCACCCTTTTTCTGATATCGGCACTGCTCTCTGCTTTTCTCGATTCTGTCAATTTATCAAAAGGAACTGGCGTTACTTCTATATGAATGTCAATGCGATCCAATAGAGGTCCAGAAATCTTACTCAAATAGCGTTGCATCTCGGCGGGTGATGAACTTACCGGAGCATCCGGATCGTTAAAATACCCTCCCGGACTCGGATTCATGCTTGCAACCAACATAAATGACGAAGGATAAGTAATCGTGAATTTTGCTCTGGATATAGTAACTTCTCTATCTTCTAAGGGTTGACGCATCACCTCAAGTACTTCCCTTTTGAATTCGGGCAATTCATCTAAAAACAAAACGCCATTATGAGATAACGAAATCTCGCCTGGCTGGGGATAACTACCACCGCCTACAAGGGATACAGAAGAAGCTGTGTGATGAGGGCTTCTAAAAGGTCGTTGATTCATTAATCCAGCATCTTTAATTTTACCTGCAACACTATGAATTTTTGTGGTTTCTAAAGCCTCTTTCAAAGTCATGGGCGGCAAAATACTCGGCAAACGCTTGGCTAACATAGTTTTACCCGATCCAGGCGGACCAATCAAAATGATGTTATGTCCACCAGCAGCTGCAATTTCCATGCATCGTTTTATGGATTCTTGACCCTTTACATCGGAAAAATCAAATTCGGGGAAATCCAAGGTTTTATAAAATTCGTGTCGCGTATCAATTACTGTTGGTTCCAACGAATGATTTCCTTCAAAAAAGTCAATCACTTGGGTAACATTTTCAATTCCATAAACCTCAAGTCCAGAAACAATGGCTGCCTCTTTCACATTTTGAATTGGCAAGAAAAAACCTTTAAAGCCTTCTTCTTTCGCTTTGATAGCTATAGACAAAGCGCCTTTTATGGGTTGCAACCCTCCGTCTAACGAGAGCTCTCCCATGATCATATACTTGTCAACGTCTTCTCCTTTAATTTGACCCGAAGCGACTAAAATTCCAATAGCCAAAGTCAAATCATAAGCCGACCCCTCCTTTCTTAAATCGGCAGGAGCCATATTGATGGTGATCTTTTTTACGGGAAGCTGGTAATTATTGTTTTTAAGTGCGGCGGCAATTCGATAGCTACTTTCTTTGATAGCTACATCAGGTAAACCTACAAGATGGTACCCTACGCCTTTGTCGATATTGACTTCAACGGTGATTGTGGTAGCATCAACGCCAAAAACGGCGCTACCATAAACTTTTACTAACATGGCTTATATCTGTTTCGATTGGATTTGAATGAAACAAATATATAAAAGATTTTATAAAAAAAAAGCGGCACTTTAAATGTGCAGCTTTCTTGTTTTTATTTTTTAAAATGGGTAATTCCTTTTTTCAACCAATCTTCATAGAGTTTCACATCGGGATCATAACTGGTTGTAGGTACATCCGGATTTAAATTATTACCTTTTTGATCTACCAAAACATACAAAGGTTGGGTATTGGTATTGTACTTGGTAATCATGAATTCGGTCCATTTGTCACCAATGGTTTCAATGGTAGCACCTGTGATTTTAGAAACATATTGTTCACCTACAGGCAATGGTCTTTTATCATCTGCAAATAATGAAATCAATACCACTTCATTTTTTAATATTTTCAACACATTCTCATCAGACCAAACATTGTTTTCCATTTTACGGCAATTTACACAAGCGTGTCCTGTAAAGTCTAATAGTACGGGTTTGTTTACTTCTTTGGCATAAGCCATCCCTTTTTCATAATCTGTAAAAAGGACCAAATTATGTGGTCCCACTTCGGCACCTGCTGGCAAATTAGTTGCCGATGAAGCAGCATTAGACCCTCCTACTCCATTCGGGCTTTCACTATAGGTTGGAGGTGGTGGAAAAGCACTAATCAACTTAAGTGGCGCTCCCCACAAACCTGGAATCATGTAAACCGTAAATGACAATACCAAAATAGCTAGAGATAATCTTCCAACAGAAATATGACTCAAAGGGCTGTCGTGTGGTAGTGTTATTTTTCCTAATAAATATATACCCCACGTTCCAAAAATTGCGATCCAAAATGCTAAAAACACCTCACGTTCCAACCAATGCAATTGAAGAACTAAATCGGCATTTGATAAAAATTTTAACGCCAAAGCAAGTTCTAAAAATCCCAACGACACTTTAACGGTATTCAACCAACCTCCCGATTTAGGCAATGAATGCAACCAGCCTGGGAACATGGCAAAAAGCATAAAAGGCAATGCCAATGCAGATGAAAAACCTAACATTCCAACTACAGGCGCAATTCCACCTTTTGAAGCAGACTCTACCAACAAGGTTCCAACGATTGGACCAGTGCATGAAAAAGAAACAATAGCCAAAGCTAAAGCCATGAAAAGAATTCCTATAATTCCGCCTCTATCGGCTTGACGGTCTACTTTATTAGCCCATGAATTGGGTAACATGATTTCGAACGCACCTAAAAAAGATGCTGCAAACACTACTAGTAATACAAAGAAGATCACATTAAACCAAACGTCTGTTGAAAGCGCATTCAATGCATCTGCACCAAAAATTCCGGTTACGGCTAAACCTAACACTACATAGATTAAGATAATTGAAATACCGTAAATAATTGCATTTCGTTTTCCTTGTGCCGGTGTCTTACTTTGTTTTGTAAAAAAACTTACCGTCATCGGGATCATTGGGAAAACACAAGGCGTTAACAATGCAGCAAATCCTCCCAAAAAGGCCAAGAAAAAGATGGACCACAAACCTTTTTTTGATTCTTTAACAGGTTGTTTCACTTCGTCTTTAGGTTGTTCTGATGTCGTTTCCGTCGCTTTATTTTCATCCACTTGAGATGCTTCTGCAACGGCTGTATCTGTACTTTTTGTATTTTGAATCGAAGATGCAGCAATGGCCGGAATTGAAAAAACAAAATCTTTGTTATCGTTAATACATTGTTCTTTACATGCTTGGTATTCTAGATGCAAACTTATTTTAGACGTTTTGGGGTTGATGATTTGAACTTTTTGAGTAACCGTAACCGATTTTTCAAATAAATATTCATCCACTTCAAAAACATCGTTGAACTGCTTTTTGTATTTACTCTCCTTTGGTTTTCCAATTAATTCATAGTTGCCCTTGCTTTCTTTAAATTCCAAAACCATAGGAAGCGGACCTCCATCTGGTGTAAATTGAGAATACACATGCCAATCTGCTTCGATGGCACCTGTAATCACTAAGTTGAATTCTGTTTCGGATAATTTCTCAACTTTTGAAGTCCATTTCACCGGATTCACTACTTGAGCATTAACCGAAAAGGCCATTAATAAAAGTATGGATAAGATAATCTTTTTCATTGTTCTAATGTTATTTTTAGAATAGTTTGTGTTTCGTTTGTTACTTTACATCTGTCGTCCATTCGCATTCCCATAACCCATACAATTTGATCTTTGGAACACAAAAGCCATGTTTTTTGTTTATCAATCAAAGATAACTTTTCGTCTTTAAAGAATTTACTGACTTTTTTCTTTCCTACCATTCCGTATGGGTAAAAAAAGTCGCCCTCTGCCCATTTTCTGATTACAAGAGGAAATTGCAATGTATCTTCATCAACAAATATACAATTTGGTGTAGGATATAAAATGTGATCTGTGTTACAAAAGCTAATATTTAAGGGAATTTTAACAATCTCGTTTTTTGATTCAACAGTATAACTTTCAAAAGTTTGATTGTTTTTGGGATGCAATTCCAAACAATTTCTATCTTTTAGCAAGACAAAATTTTCCGACAAAATCATTTTGCCCGATTGTTTGGTAACCAAAGTAAAGATATCTTCCCAAGCTGAGAATCCATAAGGGCTTAGAATCTGATATAAATAATTTGAATAGTTTGAAAATTGCAACATCTTATCGCAATCGAAATACATGGCATCTCCTTTTTCAAGGATTACTTTCTCCTTAAAATGATGGATCGCATCCTCAAGGATCGATTGACTATCTTGAAGATTTTGAATCGTCTGTTGAAAATTTGAAAGAAAATCCGGTTGTATTTCTTTGAGCGTCGGAATTAATTCATGCCTGAATTTATTTCGGAGGTATTTGGTGGTTTTATTACTGGTGTCTTCTCTCCAACTAATTTGATTTTCGTTGGCAAATTGATGAATTTCATCCCTAGAAAAAGGCAGTAATGGTCGAATAATTTTGTCGTTTTGAGCTGGAATTCCGAGCAACCCTTTTAATCCTGTACCTCTCGTTAGATTAATTAAAAAGGTTTCGACACTATCATCCAAATGGTGGGCGGTAGCAATAAAATCATATTGCAACGATGCTAATTGCTCATAAAACCATTCATATCTAAGCTGCCTTGCCGCTAATTGAATGGATAGCTTGTGATCCAAAGCGTATTGTTGGGTAGCTGTTTTTTTACAAAAAAATGGAAGGGAATGCGCTGTGCAATAATCTGAAATAAACTTCTCATCTTCCTCACTTTCAAGATCTCGCAATTGAAAATTGTAATGCAAAACCGTAATTTGAATACCCACCATTTGAAACAAATGCAACAAAACCATGCTGTCTATTCCTCCACTTACAGCAACTAACACCTTCTTTCCTTGAATGGAAGGAAAGGCATGTATTAGATGGTTTTGGAATTTTTCTAGCATATTTTTGGTTTCTTTTCAAAGATAGTTTTTTCAGGTTTAATTTTCTAAAACATCAAACATCGCTTTTGCTTTGAGCAAACATTCGTTGTATTCATTTTCCGGAATAGATTCTGCAGTAATAGCACTTCCAACAGAAAACGAAAGGTATTTATTTAATTCGTTGTACATGATACTCCGAATCACAACATTGAAATCAAAATCGCCAGAAGGAGTAAAATAACCTACTGATCCACTGTACAGCCCGCGTTTGGTTTCTTCTAATTGTTCAATTATTTCCATCGCTGATATTTTGGGAGCGCCCGTCATGCTTCCCATTGGAAAACAAGATTGGATCACCGAAACCGAAGAAAGATGTGCTTCCACCTCAGAAACAATCGTCGATACCATTTGGTGTACTTGCTTATAAGAATACACTTCGCACAATTCTTCGACTTGAACCGAACCTTTCGTAGCTGTTTTTGACATATCGTTCCGAACCAGGTCGACGATCATGATGTTTTCAGATCGTTCTTTGGGGTCCAGCGCCAATTTTTTTTTAGCCTTTTCATCCAAAACGGGGTCGGAAAATCGTTTGGAAGTACCTTTGATAGGTTGTGAAATTAATTTTGATCCTATTTTTTTCAAAAACCTTTCAGGGGACGCCGATAATAAATATTGACTGTTTCTTTTAAAATACACCGCAAATGGTGCTTTTGAAATAGCATTCAAGCGTTGAAACACATGTAAAGGTTCAATATCCGCATTTTGAGCAAAAAATTCCATACAAAAATTAGCTTCATAGATTTCACCTCTATGAATCGCTTTCAAAAATTGCTCTGTTTTTTCAAGATATTTTTCAAAAGAAATACGCTGTTGAATCGTGTTTTTAGTTTGGGACACAGACGTGAATAAATCGGAACCATTTTGGTTTTGAATCGCTTCAAAATCACTTTCGATTTCGTCATCACACATTCGTAAATATTGAATTTCTAACTCAGACCCTTTTATTAAAAAGAGCTTTTTGGGCTGAAAAAAAAACAAATCAGGAAACTCTAATCCGTCTTGATTTGTAGAAGACAAGGATTCAATGGCGTTTTTTGTATCATAGGAAATCGTGCCAAAAAGCCAATCTTTGGTTTGGTTTTGGTATTGATATAATTCTTTAAATGAGTTTACATAATCTGTTTTTAATGAGGTAAATGCATCAACCGCGACTATAAAATCATATGAAGAATACAACGCTTTTTCATTTGCTATTACATTGCTGTCTAAAACAACAACTTCTCCAAATGAATCGGCCCAACAAAGCAATTGTTGTTTGAATGACTCAACCTCTAAAATCGATTTAATCGCTTGTGTTCTCACAGTGTTCTTTTATAAATCCAAATTTACAATTAATATTCCTTTCACCAAAAACAAAAAAATAAGCCCCAAATTGGAGCTTATTTTATGATTATAATCAGTAGCTTATACGTGTAAAGCTCTGTTATCTGTAGCTGCTAAAGCGGCTTCTTTTATTGCTTCAGCAAAAGTTGGATGCGCATGTGACATTCTTGAAATATCTTCGGCACTAGCTCTAAATTCCATAGCAGTTACTGCTTCTGCAATCAAATCAGCACAACGTGCTCCAATCATATGAACACCTAAAACTTCATCTGTAGCAGCATCTGCTAAGATTTTCACAAAACCATCTGTATCCCCACCAGCTCTTGCTCTACCCAAAGCTTTGAATGGGAAACTTCCTGATTTAAATGCTACACCTGCCTCTTTTAACTGCTCTTCTGTTTTACCAACAGCAGCAACTTCTGGCCATGTATATACGACACCCGGAATAAGATTGTAATCGATATGAGGTTTTTGACCTGCTAAGATCTCTGCCACCAAAACACCTTCTTCTTCCGCTTTGTGAGCCAACATTGCTCCTCTCACCACATCACCTATAGCATATATATTAGAAACATTTGTTTGCAAATGTCCGTTTACTTCCACTTGTCCTCTTTCGGACAGTTTAACACCTGCTTTATCTGCATTTAATCCATCTGTATAAGGACGTCTACCTACTGCAACAAGGCAATAATCCCCTTCTAAAGTTACCGTTTCGCCTTTAGCATTATCAGCTTGTACATTGACCAAATTTCCGTTACGCTCAACCGATTTTACTTTATGAGAAGTGTAAAACTTCATCCCTTGTTTTTTAAGCACTTTCGTTAATTCTTTAGACAAAGAACTGTCCATTCCAGGAATGATTCGATCTAAATACTCCACAACAGAAACCTGAGCTCCTAATCTTAAATATACTTGACCTAATTCGATCCCGATAACTCCTCCGCCAATAATAACCAAATGTTTTGGAACTTCAGGAAGTTTTAAAGCTTCTGTAGACGTAATGATTCGTTCTTTATCGATGGAAATGAATGGCAATGAAGAAGGCTTAGAGCCTGTTGCGATGATAACATTTTTAGCTTCAATTGTTTCAGAACTACCGTCTTTTTTAGATACCAAAACATGAGTTGCATCAACAAACGAACCCAATCCTTCTAGAACGGTCACTTTGTTTTTATCCATCAAATATTTTACGCCACCTGAGGTTTGGTCAACAACTGCTTGTTTACGTGCAATCATTTTCTCTAAATTCACTTTAACTTCACCAGCCACTTCAATTCCGTGGTCTGCAAAGTGTTGCAATTCTTCAAAATGATGTGAAGAAGCCAACAACGCCTTTGAAGGAATACATCCAACGTTTAAACATGTTCCGCCAAGTGTGGCATATTTTTCAATAATTGCGGTTTTAAAACCTAATTGGGCACAACGAATTGCTGAAACATATCCGCCAGGACCAGAACCGATGATGACAACGTCAAATGAATTCATATTTTTAAAGTGTTATGAAAATTTTATAATAAATACTTTGAATTAAAAAGCTCGACAAATTTACAAATAAAATCAGAAGAGCCCATCAATTTGTATATCAAAATAGCACATTTTTTTTTGGATTTGCTCTATTTACCCAATACAATATTGATTTTGATTTGTAAGAAAGATCAAACAATTGGAAAACGATTAAACTGTGCGAAAAAATTAGATCTCAAAAGCTGTCGTGTTTTTCACTTCTCCAATCATGAAAGCACTATGTGTACTGCCAATATGCTGCAAGGTAGTCAATTTGGTTACCATAAATTCACGGTATTCTTCCATGTCTTTCACACAAACTTTTAAGATATAATCATAATCTCCACTTACGTGAAAACATTCCAAAACCTCTTTTAATTGTACCACTTCGTTTTCAAAAGTCATGATACATTCTTTGGTATGCTGGATTAACTTCAAATGGCAAAAAACGACGAATCCTTTGTTTATTTTATTCCGATCTAATAGCGCCACGTAATTTCGGATGATTTTTTCGCGTTCCAGTTTTTTGACACGTTCATAAACTGCGGTAACAGATAAATTCAGTTTATCAGAAAGTTCTTTGGTCGTTTTTTTGGTATCTTCTTGAAGTAAGGTGAGTAATTTTTTATCTATTGCGTCCATATTTTTAAAAAATAAATTGAATGAAAATTTGGTTATTTGATGTAAAAATAGTAATTTATAATACATTTTTCTAAAAAATGACAAAAAAATAGATTTATTATCTAACTTTTATGGATTGTATTGAAAATACACAATCAATTTGTCAACTTTGTAATAAATAACTATTGTTTATGAAAAATTTCAATCCAGCCGACAACATTCAAGACTTGCAATATTTTGGAGAATTTGGTGGTGTCAATCCATCTATTTCAGATTCATCTACTTATACCTTTCTGTCAGCAAAAACGATGTTTGATACCTTTGAAGGAAACGCAGAAGGTTGCTACTTATATTCAAGACATTCCTCTCCTAGCAATTTGTATTTAGACAAGGCGTTAGCAGCCATGGAAGGAACAGAAAGTGCCAATGTATCTGCTTCTGGTATGGGAGCCATCACACCCACACTATTGCAATTATGTGGGATGGGTGATCACATTGTGTCAAGCAGAACCATTTATGGCGGAACCTATGCTTTTTTGAAAAATTTTGCACCAAGACTTGGAATTTCCACCTCTTTTGTAGATATCACAAAATTAGATTTGGTAGAAAATTCGATTACGCCTTCGACAAAAGTTCTGTACTGCGAAACGGTCAGTAACCCCTTGTTGGAAGTAGCCGACATCGAATCGCTTTCAAAAATCGCAAAAAAACACAACCTTAACTTAGTGGTAGACAACACATTTTCGCCACTATCGGTTGCTCCAGCCAAATTAGGAGCCGACATCGTGATCCACAGTTTAACAAAGTACATCAATGGTAGTAGCGATACAGTAGGCGGAGTAGTTTGTGCTTCTCAAGATTTCATCAATAATTTAAAAAATGTAAACAATGGTGCAAGCATGTTGCTCGGACCTACAATGGATAGCTTACGATCTGCAAGTGTCATGAAAAACTTAAGAACGTTGCACATCCGAATGAAACAGCACAGTTACAACGCACACTATTTGGCTGAAAAATTTGAATCTGACGGAATTAAAACAGTCTATCCAGGATTGAAAAGCCACCCAAGTCATCCTGTTTTTACAAAAATGATGAACCCGGAATATGGGTATGGTGGCATGATGACGATTGATGTTGGATCACTGGACAAAGCCAATGAACTAATGGAATTAATGCAGGCGAAAAATTTAGGTTATTTAGCCGTGAGTTTAGGCTTCTACAAAACCTTGTTCAGCGCACCTGGAACTTCAACTTCATCTGAAATACCTTTAGAAGAACAAGCCGAAATGGGATTGACTGACGGATTGATTCGTTTTTCAATTGGATTAGACAATGACATCGAAAGAACCTACCAAGCCATGAAAAACTGCATGATTGAAGTAGGTGTTTTGAAAAAATAAAATTTAAATGATACTTATAAAAAAACCTTGATCATATTTTGATCAAGGTTTTTTTATATGAGTTAACTAAGTCTATTTCTTATATACCTTTTTGTATTTTATATACGAAGCCGCACCAAGAATACCCAAGAATACGAGTGAATAATAAAATTCGTTAGGCGTTACCACTTTATCCCCACTTGCATAAGAATGTTTTCCGGTGAGGTAAAAATTCACTCCAAAGTAAGTCATCATGATCGAATAAAAAGCAACAATACTCATGAGATTGAAAATCCATTTACCTCGCAATGCCGGAACAAATCGGGCGTGTATCACAAAAGCATACACCATGATGCTAATCAATGCCCAAGTCTCTTTTGGGTCCCAACCCCAGTATCTTCCCCAACTTTCATTGGCCCATTGCCCCCCTAAGAAATTACCAATCGTCAACATGACCAATCCAACCGTCAAGGCCAATTCATTGATGTAAGTGATCTCTTTTATGTGTAATTCCATTTTTGCTTTGTTTTCTTCATTTGATAATAATATCAAAATCAACGCAACCAATCCCAACACCATACCAAGCGTAAACGGTCCGTAACTAGCAACTATCACTGCCACGTGAATCATTAACCAATACGAATTCAAAACAGGTTGTAAATTGGCAATCGCAGGATCCATCCAATTCCAGTGAGCAATCATCAAAATCATGGCAGCAACAAAAGTTCCGGACGCTACCGTAAGTTTGGATTTTTTATCAAAGGCTAACGTGAAGAACATGGTTGCCCATCCAACATAAATCATACTTTCATAGGCATCACTCCAAGGAGCATGACCCGAGATATACCAACGAGCAATCAACCCTAGCGTATGCAAAACAAACAATAAAAATATGGCAATATGCAAACCGGTAATCACCTTTTGAAGCACTTTGTTTTGTGTAAAAATAGACACGATAACTAATACTAACATCAAGCAACCTGTGAGCATATAAAGCCAAAATAAATTTTTGAAAACATCGTATTTGTTATACAATATTTCGGTGTTTATTTTGTCATCACTCGGACGAACAGCACTTCCAAATTTCTTTTGATAATCTTCTATACCCACTACCATTGTGTTGGCCATGGTGTAATTTTTATCTTTTGAAGCTCTTGCTAATGCGTCTAAATAAAATGGAAATGCTGTTTTAATGGTATCCAAAGATGTACCCGTAGTTTGAGTCAATTCAAGATTGGAAACCCATTTGTTGTTTTTATCTTTTGGTATAGGATAAATTTTCAACATACTTCCAAACAAGGCAGCATTGACTAAATTCACTTTTTTATCGGCTTCAATTAAGTCTTGCTCAATTTTTGTTGGATTGGTCGTTTTATAGGCATCATCCAAAAACGGAGAAAGTTTATAATTTCCTACATTGTCGAAAAAGCTTTTGAACGTAGTATATTTTTCATCGGGTTTAATGCCGATAATTTTACGAATGTTTTGATTTCCTTTTTTGATGTAAATAAATGGAACTTCCACCCAAGCCATCGGGAATTGTTTCATCGATAAAAGTACTTGATCCGAATTCATCCCTTCATATTCGTCACTTTTACTTACTTTTCGAAGCAATTCTGATGAAAATGTATTGATCGGCTTCATTCGTCCGCCTTCATCCTGAATAACCAATCGACCAAAACGCTCGGCTTGCTCTTCGGGAACTTTGTATTTTAGTAACGAATCAATATAATTGATTTTCTTTTGATTGATACCCGCCTTAGAAGCCTCATTTTGTTTGTTGTGTGCATGACCCGAATGGTCTTGTGCTTGCATCGAAAAAGAAAACAAAACGAACAAGAGTAGCAACAACTTTTCTTTTTGCTTCTTTACTTGATCCAATTTTCGCTTCACATCGTTGAAACGGGTGTTTTTATCAAATAAGATTGCCATCATCGCAAAAAACAACATAAAGTAACCAATGTAGGTGATCAAAGTACCCCAATAATCGTGGTTTACAGATAATACGGTTCCTTTTTCATCCGGACTAAATGACGCTTGAAAAAATCGGTAGCCTCCGTGATCTAAAATATGATTCATGTATATATCTGCATCAAATGATTTTTTAGGATCTTGAACCGTTACTTTACTTTCGTAAGACGAGTAACTTTTTTCTGTTCCTGGGTATTTCTTTGCAATAAAATCATTCAATTTAATGGCGAAGGGTAATTCATATAATTTACTTCCAAAGGCTAACGTAAAATCTAATTTTCCGATTTTGAAATTTTTAGGTTCACCTTGTTTTCCTTTGGTTCCAACTAGTGTTACACTTTCTGATTTACCTTGTGAAGTGACCAAAACACGTAATGCATCTGTTCCTTCTTTGGCTTTATAATTATTGCTAGAAACGAGTTCTACGACTCCTTTTACAGGTTGATCTGGAAAAACAAATTGAGCGTTGGCTAAATTATATAACGAACGAAACATCAAGGGTTGCACCGTCTCTTTATCAACTTTGCCTTGAAATTTGTCTGCCATTCGCATAAATCCACCTTCGAAAGGAGCTTGCAACGTAGTTGTTTTGCCGTCTGTCTGGATATTGATCGCACCTTTTGTAGGTTTGTTTAAGGTAACCAAGACATTATGGATGTTTTGAATTTCACCTTCCACCAAAAAATGCTCATGACGCGAACCATCACTGGACTCGACCAATTTTAAATGAAATTTGCCAGTCGGGCTCGGCTTAATTGATTCTTTGGCATCTAACACAAATTCTTGAAAAGTGACTTGAAAAGGGATGTCATTAAAATCATCGTCTAGTTCAAAATAGCTGTTGGCTTTTGGAGAAAGCAACAAAGGTTTTTCATATGTTTTGCGTTTCATTTGCCCTTTGTAATCACCATCGACAAATAGGGTTAAAAAACTTTTATCCGAATAAAATTGTTTGGATGACTCCCCTTCTTGAATGGGCATCACACCTTCATAACTGATGTATCGTGTAATTCCTGCTCCAATAAGAATAAAAATAAAGGCAAGATGTAAAAGTAAAGTAGCCCATTTTTCTTTTTTATGCAGTTGATAACGTTTGATGTTACCAAAGAAATTGATCAGAAAAAAAACATGGATCACTTCAAACCACCACGCATTATATATCCAAATTCTTGCCGTATCGGTATTGTAAGCACTTTCTATAAAAGTTCCGGCTCCCATTGCCACTGCATACACAATGAATAACAGAGCCATCAAACGTGTTGAAAATAAAAAAGAAAAAATATTTTTATTCATAATTTGGTTGTTTTTTTAACAATACAAAAGTAAATTAAATTACTAGTTTATTTGTTATTTATGGTATTTTAAGACTAATTTAAGAAGTGATTATTCCTGTTCAATCTCCTCTGAATCGTGCGATTTAGAATAGGTTCGCCATTTTTCAATACAATCTGCCATGTCCTTTGGAATTTCAGTATCAAATCGCATGTATTCTTGCGTGGTAGGATGAACAAAACCCAATGTTTTGGCATGCAATGCTTGACGGGGTAATGTTTTGAAACAATTGTCAATAAACTGCTTGTATTTTGTAAACGTAGTTCCTTTCAAAATCAAATTACCTCCATAACGCTCATCGTTGAACAAAGTATGTCCGATATGCTTCATGTGTACCCGAATTTGGTGTGTTCTACCCGTTTCTAATTTGCAAGAAATAAGAGTTACATACCCCAATCGTTCCAGAACTTTGTAATGGGTAATGGCTGGTTTTCCAACTTCAGGATCCTCAAAAACGGCCATTTGCATTCGATCTCTCAAGTGACGTGAAATATTGCCCTCTATGGTACCTGCATCATCTTTTACATTTCCCCAAACAATTGCAATGTATTCCCGTTCGGTTGTTTTGGCTTCAAATTGTTTGGCCAAATGTGTCATTGCAGCTTCCGTTTTAGCAATCACTAACAAACCTGTGGTATCTTTATCAATTCGATGCACCAAACCAGGTCGTTCCGAGCTATTCATTGGTAAATTTTCAAAATGATAGGCCAAAGCATTCACCAAAGTTCCGGTGTAATTTCCATGACCGGGATGTACCACAAAATTTGCGGGTTTATTGATCACCAATAAGGCATCGTCTTCATAAACGATATCCAATGGTATGTTCTCAGGTAAGACTGTGTTATCAAAAGGTGGATGAGAAAGCATAATTCGCACGACATCCAATGGTTTTACCTTATAGTTTGATTTTACAGGAATATCATTCACATAAATATCGCCGTTGGTGGCTGCATTCTGAATTTTATTACGGGTGGCATTTTGGATAAAACCCATCAAAAATTTATCGATTCGCAATAAAGCTTGACCTTTAGGGACTTCTACTTTAAAATGTTCAAATAAATCGTCTTCTAGTTCGCTTGTTTCGGGGTTATTCTGCATTGGTCAATGTATCTACTTGATTTTCTTCTTGAAGAAGTGAATCGATTTCTGTTGAGTCAAAAACAACTTTTCCATCACCTAAAACCAAATCAATTTTAGAGGATTTCAACACTTTTGTTCCTGGTTTTATTTCTTTACCGTTCATCATCATTTTACGCACCATATCTTTTCCAATATAAGGAACATAGGTGATTTCTCCTTCTAATAAACCGATTGATTTTAAAGTTGGGACTGCTTGTCGATAGGTTTTTTCAATCAAATCTGGTACAGCAACCATAGTAAAAGTGGCTGCATTTAGTTTTACATAAATGGTTCTTCCTCCTTTTACTTTTGAACCAGCAGTTGGCTCTTGTTGAACGATGGTGAGCTTTTGAAAGGCAGGATTGTAATCAACGGTGTCAATAATTTCATAATCCAAATCCAAATCGCTCAATTTATCTTCGATTTGTTCTGGAGTTAAATTGGATAAATTGGGCACTGTGATTTCATCACCATGATGGGTGATAAAAGTAATCCAATGAAAAAATGCAAAGGCTAAAACAGCTATTAATACTAATGCCGCTACCATTTGTGCAACAAACACACGACTTGAAAGATATTTACCTAAACTCATAAAAAATTTATTTATCGCAAAGATATAATTTTTAGTACCAACATTTATGCTATTTTTGTATAGTAATTAAAATTAAATCCACAATGAACGTAGCTGTAGTTATGGGCGGATATTCTGAAGAGTCAGTAATATCTTTGCGAAGCGGTCAATTGATTCTAAATCAAATTGATAAAAACAAATACCAACCCTTTGAAATTCACATCTTAAAAAAGGAATGGTATTGTTTATACAATGACCAAAAACTTCCTGTAAATAGATCTGATTTTTCAATTAACACGCCAACAGGTACTGTTTTGTTTGATGTGGTCATTAATACAATTCATGGAACTCCAGGTGAAGACGGACACATGCAAGCTTATTGGGAATTACTTGAATTGCCTTATACGGGTTGCAACTACTACCAATCTAGCTTGACATTTAACAAACGAGATACGCTTTCTGTATTGTCAAAATTCAATATTCCGAAAGCAAATTCTGTTTATATTACCAAAGGCGATTTTATCGATGGTGGTAAATTAGTGTCCGAATTAGGCCTACCCTTCTTTGTAAAACCAAACCAATCTGGAAGTTCATTGGGCGTTTCTAGAGTAAATTCTTTGGACGAGCTAGATAAAGCCCTCGAATTTGCATTTGCCGAAGACCCCGATATTTTGATTGAATCATTCCTTAACGGACGAGAAGTGTCGGTTGGAGTGCTCAATTATCTTGGAGAAACTACCGTATTGGGAATTACCGAAATTATATCTGAAAATGACTTTTTTGATTATGAAGCGAAATATTTAGGTAAATCAAATGAAGTTACGCCGGCAGATTTACCAAAAGAAGTAGAACAATTAGTGATTGAAACAGCTAAAAAAGTATATGAATCATTGGGAATGAGTGGCTTTTCTAGAACCGATTTCATCATCATGAATGATGTTCCGCATTTCATAGAAATCAACACCAATCCAGGTTTATCGCCTCAAAGTATTTTTCCGCAACAAGCCGCACATGCGCAATTAAACTTTGCCGATTTACTTGACAACGAAATCAAATTGGCTTTGAAAAGAAAACCTATTTGGAAAAAATAATCACACATCCCATGAGAAAAGCAATATTCCCAGGATCCTTTGACCCGATTACTTTAGGTCATTACGACATCATCAAAAGAAGTTTACCCTTGTTTGATGAAATCGTAGTAGCAATTGGTGTAAATGCCGATAAAAAATACATGTTTACATTGGAAGAACGCATTCAATTCATCAAAGATTCCTTTGCAAACGAACCCAAAGTAAGTGTCATCAGCTATGAAGGCCTTACGATTGATTTGTGCCGAAAAGTGAAAGCTGACTTTATCTTAAGAGGACTTAGAAATCCAGCAGATTTTGAGTTTGAAAAAGCCATTGCCCACACCAACAGAAGACTGTCTAAAATTGAAACTGTCTTTTTACTTACCGCAGCCAAAACATCCTATATTTCTTCGAGCATCGTTCGTGATGTCATTAGAAACGGAGGCGAATACGAAATGTTGGTTCCCGATGCCGTTCGAGTAAAGTAACCCGCGATTATTTTTTATTTGCGCGAATCCAATCGATGTATTTATTAAATACCGGATTGAATAATGGTCGGTCAAGTCCTCCCCAATTGAACGCATTGTGCTTGATGTGTAAAACAACTTCGGCGTTGGTTGGATTGATGATCTTGTATTCCATTGAAAAGTCGTAACCTCCTTTAAATTCTACATTGCTTTCACAAATTAAGAATTTGCCCACATTTTTACTCAAATTCATAAGTCCAATGTTGTCGGAAATACTGGTAACTTTATCCGTAAGGTTTTTTTGGATGACCATTTGCTCCAATTCATTTTGTGTGTAGTAGTGTTCAAAACCACCAATATTTGTCAAAGTTCCTAAAATGTATTTTTCGTATTTTTCAACATTCAACCCGCTTTTTTTAATGAATAAAAATTGAGAATATTCATTTAAATCAATGCTTTTTTCAACTAGAATTTCATCTTGAGTGATGATGGTTTCTGTAGGCAATTTACCTGTTTCTGGGTTTAATTGCTTTACTTTCAAGGTTGGACTACAAGAAAAAAGAACAAACGAGAGGCTAAAAACAAGAATACATTTTTTCATTTTAAATCGGTTTTTTTTTGAGATTTCAAATATAGTTTTTCTTCTGGAAATTTGAAAATTAAAATCACAAGAATGGAAAACTAATTGCGCATGAGGGATTGAGGTGGCATCCTTTTGCGAAGCGAAGCGGCGTAAAAGATACAGCCGAAAGCCCGACCTTGTTGCCTTTCTTATTGGCATGCTAAAAGAAAACGTTCTGCAACAAGGTCATGCCAAAAAAAATACCCTCAATTACTTGAAGGTATTTTGTATGATGTAATAAAATAAATTACTTGATAAATTCTACTTTTTGGCTTTCTTCAGCGTTGACACTATCAAAAAATCCTTGCTCGTTCATCCAATCATCACTGAACACTTTACTCATGTAACGTGATCCGTGGTCTGGAAAAATACCAACCACAACACTTTCTGGTGTAAACTCGCCTTCATTCGCATATTGCTTGATGGCTTGCATGACTGCACCCGAAGTATATCCTACAAATAAACCTTCGGTTTTAACGATTTCTCTAGCGCTGTGGGCACTTTCTTCATCGGTTACTTTCATAAAGTGGTCGATCGAATCAAAATCGGTTGCGGTTGGAATCAGATTTTTACCCAACCCTTCAATGCGGTAGGGATAAATTTCATTGGCATCAAATTCTTTGGTTTCGTGGTATTTTTTCAATACAGAACCAAAAGCATCAACACCTAAAATTCTGATGTTTGGATTTTTCTCTTTTAAATATTTGGCAACACCCGAAATGGTCCCGCCCGTTCCGCTACAAGCAACTAAGTGCGTGATTTTACCGCCCGTTTGTTCCCAAATTTCGGGACCTGTCGAGTTGTAGTGCGCATCTATATTAAGTTGATTGAAATATTGATTGATGTAAACAGAACCTTTGGTCTCTTCGTGTAAACGTTTTGCTACGTTGTAATAAGAACGATCGTCGTCTGCAGAAACGTGTGCTGGACAAACATATACTTTGGCTCCGAGACTGCGAAGCATGTCAATTTTATCTTTGGAAGATTTTGAACTAACTGCTAAAATACAACTGTACCCTTTGATGATGCTCACCATAGCCAAACTAAATCCAGTGTTTCCTGAAGTAGTTTCGATAATGGTATCACCTGGAGTTAAAATCCCTTGTTTTTCAGCTTGCTCAATGATGTATAAAGCTATTCTATCTTTTGAAGAGTGCCCTGGATTAAATGCTTCTACTTTGGCGTAGAAATTACCTTCTAAAGAATCGGTAATTCGATTTAATTTAATAAGGGGTGTGTTCCCTATTAATTCCAAAACATTATTATAAGCTTTTATGTCTTCTTTCATATGATAAATAAGTCAAAGCAATGTGATAAAGTTTATTTCACAACTTTAATTGAATGCAAATTTAATACTTTTTTTTATTCTATCTTTTAATTTTTTCTAAATCTAATAAAAAACTAAATTCTTTAGCCACTTCTTTTAGAGATTCAAACCTTCCCGAAGCACCTCCGTGCCCAGCATCCATATTGGTATCCAGAAACAGCTGATTGGAATTGGTCTTTAATTCTCTCAATTTGGCTACCCATTTAGCTGGTTCCCAATACTGTACTTGTGAATCGTGCAATCCTGTCGAAATATATAGATGGGGATAATCTTGTGCTTTTACTTGATCGTAGGGTGAATAAGATAACATGTAATTGTAGTATTCTTTTTTGTTGGGATTCCCCCATTCATCATATTCACCGGTAGTAAGTGGAATGGAATCGTCTAACATAGTGGTAACCACATCTACAAAAGGGACTTGAGCAATGATACCGTTGTATAATTCGGGTGCCATATTCGCAATCGCGCCCATCAACAAACCTCCAGCAGAGCCTCCCTCGGCATACAGATGAGAAGCCGAAGTATACTTGTTGTCAATCAAAAAATTAGAACAATCTATAAAATCGGTAAACGTGTTCATTTTAGACAATAACTTGCCATTCTCGTACCAATTTCTACCTAAATCTTCCCCCCCTCTAATGTGCGCAATGGCATACACAAAACCCCTGTCAAGCAAGGTGAGTCGGGTCGATGAAAAATAGGGATCAATGGTCACTCCATACGATCCATAGGCATATTGCAACAACGGATTGGTTCCGTCTAATTTAAGTCCTTTTTTATAAACAATTGAAACCGGAATGCGTTCGCCGTCTCTTGCAGGTACCCACAATCGTTGCTCGACATAATTAGCTTTATCAAACTGTCCGCCAAGCACTTCTTGCTCTTTTAAAACCGTTTTTTGTTTGGTGCGCATATTAAAATCGATCACCGAACTTGGAGTTGCCAATGATTGATACGTATAACGCAAAATTTCGGTATCAAAATCAATATTGGTGGTTGTTTCTGCCGTGTAGGTTTCTATTTCAAAGGGAAGGTAATACGCTTCATCTCCCTTCCAAGGAATGATGTTGATTTGATTCAAGCCATTGCTTTTTTCAGAAACTACAAGATACTCTTTAAAAATATCGATTCCCTCTAGCAAGACATCTTCCCGATGTGAAATCACGTCCACCCAATTTTTGGAGGAAGTAGCATCCTCCGGAGTCTTCATCAACTTAAAATTGGTGGCGTCGTCTTTGTTCGTCAAAATATAAAAGCTGTCTCCATAATGCGAAATAGTATATTCTAATTCGCGTTTTCTTTTTTGAAAAACTTGAAATTTTGAATCGGGTGCAGCTGACAGCACCGTTTGAAATTCAGAGGTCAATGTGCTATCCGAATGGATGATGATGTATTTCTTTGATTTGGATTTATACACTGATACGTCAAATGTTTCATCTTTCTCGTGAAAAACAAGCACATCTTGACTTGCATCGGTACCCAATTTATGTTTGAAAATTTTATCTGGACGCAAGGTTACCTCATCTTTTCTAGAATAAAAAATAGTCGTATTGTCGCCAGCCCAAGTAGCACCTCCTGTGGTATTTTCAATTTTCACAGAGCCAATTTCATGGGTTTCCAAATTTTTAATCTGAATTGTGTATTGTCTTCTCGATACGGTATCGACTCCAAAACTAGCCCACTTATTATCTTCGCTGACCGAAATTCCAGACAAGTTGAAGTATGCATGCCCTTTCGCCATTTTGTTGCAATCAAACATGATTTCTTCTGGAGCATCCAGGGATCCTTTTTTTCTTAAATATATTGGATAATCCTTCCCGGTTTCAAAACGGGTGATGTAATAATATCCATTGTAAAAGTACGGAACAGAGGTGTCGTCTTCCTTAATTCTTGCTTTCATTTCTTCAAACAAATCTTTTTGAAATGCTTTTAGATGCGCGGTCTCTTTTTGATAATACTCGTTTTCCTGATTCAAAAAATCAATTACTTTCGGATTTTCGCGGTCTTTCATCCAATAATAATCATCAATACGTGTATGACCGTGTTTCTTTAATTGAGTCGGAATCTTTTCAGCTACAGGCGGAAAATTGTTATTTGCCATTATTTTTAAACGTATTTTCTTAGAAACTTAATTTTTGTAACACATCCAACACATAGTCGTGCATGACCTGTTTGTAATCCATGTGGGTTACTATGCGAAGTTTACCTTGTCCCATCGAACTGATGGCAATGTTTTTCTGACGTAATTTTTCGATTACCCATTTCTCATCCAAGCCTGCTCTGAGACTAAAAATCAGAATGTTCGTCTCGATTGGCTCTACTTTCCCTACCCAATCCAAACGTGACAGTACTTCGCCTAATTCTTTAGCACGCTTGTGGTCCTCTTCCAATCGGGTGATGTTGTTTTGCAACGCATACAATCCGGCTGCTGCCAAATAACCCGCCTGACGCATTCCGCCGCCAAATATCTTCCGAATTCTCAAGGCTCGTTTCATATCAGCTTTAGTACCCAACAAGACCGAACCTATCGGAGCTCCCAACCCTTTTGACAAACAAACAGAAATAGTGTCAAACAATTCTCCAAACTGCTTAGGATGTTGCTTTTTTGCAATCAACGCATTCCAAAGTCGGGCGCCATCCAAATGAAATTTCAAATTATTTTCAACACACACTTGTTTTATTTTACGCAACTCATCCAATTCATAACAAGCGCCTCCCCCTTTATTTGTGGTATTTTCAACACTTACAAGACTCGTTTTAGGAGCATGATAAAACTCAGGATCATTGATTGCCCCTTTCACCATTTCGGCCGTAATCATTCCCCTACTTCCATCAAGCAAACAACAAGACACACCGCTATTAAACGAAGCGCCTCCTCCTTCATAATGATAAATATGGGCATACTTATCACATATTACTTGTTCGCCCGGTTGCGTATGCAATTTGAGGGCCGTTTGATTTGCCATGGTGCCACTCGGAAAAAACAAGGCAGCTTCCATTCCAAACAAATCAGCTACTACGGCTTCCAATTCATTAACAGTAGGGTCCTGTTTGTACACATCATCCCCAACCTCAGCCTTAAACATACTTTGTAACATTTCTACAGTTGGTTTCGTAACTGTATCACTCACTAAATTTATTTCCATCTACTAGCTTTTCAATTATTTTTTGAAGCTGATCCTGCTATCCATTTCCATCTTTTTTTTCGACTCCTTTTTTTCTTGATTCGTAAATTCGCTTCTAAAGTCGCGTTTTACGAATAGAAAAAATAGTCGTACGATAAAAAAAGGATTTCCATTCCTATCAGGGCTATAAATCAAAACTTCGTACTATATTTGCACAAAAATACTATTAATTTATGACAAATACCGAACAAATTAAAGGTATTGTAGAGCGTCTTGGTGCGTTGAGGAGGTATCTTTGACATCGATGCCAAACAAATAGAAATCATCAATGAAGAGGAGAAAACCTTTGCTCCAAATTTTTGGGATAATGCCAAAACAGCCGAAATACTCATTAAAAACCTTCGATCCAAAAAGAAATGGGTAGAAGATTATGAAAAAGCGTTGTCACTCTCCGAAGAACTTCAAATCACGTACGAATTTTTCAAAGAAGGGGATGCCTCCGAATCGGAGTTAGATCATCAATATGAAATCACAAATTCTTTTATAGAGGACATTGAATTTAGAAACATGCTCTCAGATGAAGGAGACAGCATGAGTGCCGTACTTCAAATTACAGCCGGTGCCGGTGGGACAGAAAGTTGTGATTGGGCCGAAATGCTGATGCGTATGTACATCATGTGGGGTGAAAAACAAGGTTACAAGATAAAAGAACTGAATTTTCAAAAAGGAGAAGCAGCCGGTATAAAAACGGTTACCCTTGAATTTGAAGGTGATTTTTCATTTGGTTACCTAAAAGGTGAAAATGGCGTGCACCGATTGGTTCGTATTTCTCCTTTTGATAGCAATGCGAAACGTCACACCTCTTTTGCTTCTGTATATGTTTATCCATTAGCCGATGATTCGATCATTATCGACATCAACCCAGCAGATATCTCATGGGAAACCATGCGTTCTAGTGGTGCGGGAGGACAAAATGTAAACAAAGTAGAAACCGCGGTAAGACTGCGCCACCATCCTACCGGAATTATTATTGAGAATTCGGAAACGCGCTCACAATTGGACAATAAAACAAAAGCGATGCAATTATTAAAATCGCAATTGTATGAAATTGAATTAAAGAAAAAACAAGCACTTCGCGACGAAATCGAAGCCAACAAAATGAAAATTGAATGGGGTTCGCAAATTAGAAATTATGTAATGCATCCCTACAAATTAGTAAAAGATGTTAGAACAGGTTTTGAAACAAGTGATGTAGATGGCGTGATGAATGGCCAAATTGACTCATTTCTAAAAGCTTACTTAATGATGATGGGACAAAAAGAAGAATAATTAGAAATTATCACTTTTTGATGCGATACTATCCATATTAAAAACGTATATTTGCACCGAGGATTCCGAAAGGAAGTTACACCTCACCACAATAGCCACTCGCTCCAGAGTGGCTTTTGTATTTTATCGCTTCAATGCAAAATGCGATCGATGCGTTTTTGGTACCCCGTTTTCTGTGTAATAAATCACAAACCAATAGTCATCGGCAGGCAATTTATTTCCCAAATACGTTCCGTCCCAACCTTGCGAATAAGACCATAAATTACAAATAAACTTTCCGGTTCTATCAAAAATAACCGTACTAAAATTAGGAATTAACGGTGCGTCAAAAACGTTCCAAGTATCATTGATTCCGTCTCCATTTGGCGTAAAATAACGAGGATATGAAAACAGTCTCGCTTCCACGGTTGCAAACAAACAACCTGCATCATCCAGCATCGTTAGCGTATGCAATCCATGGGGCACGTCCAAAAACTGATTCGACAACTGATAAGGACCCGAATCCATTTGGTACCAAATACTATTTGGTGCATTCGATGAAAGCACTAAAACACTTGGATTGGCATGAAAAAATTCGGTTACTTCGGTTGTAAAAACAGTCGAATAGGGTTTTTCAATTACGGATGCCGTGTTTGAAACAGATGAACAACCGGTTGTATTATCGGTAATTGTTACATAATAATCACCCGCAACATGGGTTTGATATGTGCTTGTATATACTCCATTGATGAAAGTATTATTAAAAAACCAGTGTATGGTGTGGGCATAAGGATCCAAAGCTGTATCCAAAACAAATCCTTTGGTGATAGTACCCGTTTCAACCTCTTTACAAATCGTTCCATTAGCAAGTGACGCATAAGGTGTTGGATGCACTACCAAACTCATTTGTGTGTTGCGCGCACATTGATCACTATTAGGCGTAAATACATAATTATTGGATACCATTTGATTCAAAGCTGGACTCCACGTGCCCGAAATTCCGTTATTGGATACCAACGGTAAGGGCATGAAATTTTGACCCTGACAAATAGGAGCTATGGAATCAAACACAGGAACAATCTTTGGATTCACCTGAATCGTAAGTTGCTTTTCTTGAGCACATTGAGCAGGATTGGGCGTAAAAATATAGGTTGTGGTTTGTAAATTATTCATGGATGGACTCCAACTTCCTACTATTCCATTGTTTGAAACAGCATTCAAAGATTGCAAAACCGAACCTTCACATATAGGTGCTATTGCAGTAAAATCTGGAATGATTGAGTTGGGTAGTATTTCGATTTCAAGTAGCGAAGGTGAAGCACATTGCCCCACGGTTGGCGTAAATAAATACGTGGTCGATTGGTTTGCGTTAATCGGTGGGAACCAGGTTCCGCTGATCCCATTTGTTGACGTCAAAGGTAAATCAGCAATGACTGCACCACTGCAAACGGGCTGAACACTATTAAAAACAGGATTCGTTAATTGATTTACTTTAATTGTCAATGTTCTTGCGTAGGCACATTGATTAGGTGATGGCGTAAACGTATAAGTAGTTGTCAACAAAGCATCTATGGCTGGCGACCAAGTTCCTACAATTCCATCATTTGAAACCGTCGGTAAAGGATTGATGACGTCTCCAATGCAAATTGGCGCAACTGGATCAAATTGTGGGATCGTGCTATCATTAATAAAAACTGTCATTTGGGCTTGAGAAGCGCATTGATTGGCATATGGCGTGAAAGTATAAATGGTAGTAACATTGTTATTCATGGCTGGTGACCAAGTTCCTAAATAGCCATTATTAGATTGAACTGGCAAAGAAGATAAAATAGAACCAGCACACACAGGATTAACTTGGGTAAATACAGGCTGCGTCTTGGGTACAATCTGAATTTCAAGAGTTGTCGGATTGAAACACAAACCTGAATTTGGATTAAATGTGTATTGCGTCGTCGCTAAATTATTGATGGTTGATGGAGTCCAACTACCCGCTACACCTTCTATGGAAAGATTAGGTAAATTAGGTATGGTAGCGCCCTCACAATAGGAATTCTGAAACGTAAAGGTCGGCTGCGCACCATTTGGATATACAGTAACACTCATGGTAGCGGTACTCGAACATTGACCAGCATTGGGCGAGAACAGATAATTAGTTGTAGTCGTATTATCGAATGCGGGTGACCAAGCACCTGTGATTCCATTGTTGGAAACAGTGGGCAATGCCGCCGTACTTTGACCATAACACAAAGGTGCCACTTGGGTGAATTCAGGATTGACGTTTGGAGTTATTTGCACCAGAATTTCGTCGGTTGAGGTACAGCCACTTAAATGAGTCGCTGTTGCCACATAGGTAGTGGGTTGTCCGGGTGATACAGTAACAGAAGTTCCCGTTAACACAGTACCATCTTGATTATTCGTCCATGAATATGATACAATGGGATCACCTCCGTTGTTTGGTGTTGCAGTCAATACGGTAGAGGTTGCTGCACATATCGAAACATCATTTCCTAGACTAAACGTTTGAAGTGTTGGTATGGTTACAGTCACCAAATCGGTAGAAGGACATAAATTGGGTGTCGCAGCAAACGAAGTTGATACTGTATACGTATAACTTCCTGGAAAAGATCGGGTCACCGTTGGATTGGCAATCGTAGGATCGCTCAAACCAAACGTAGGACTCCATGAATAGGTATATAACGGATTTGGAGTGGTACCAATTTGTACCGGAGTATCCACACAGGTTATTTCATTCGCACCAGCATCAGAGGTAGCTTGATTGGTATAAATCACAACATTTTTTATGGAATGTTTATCGGTACTTCCACCCGTACTCGCTGTAAACCCCATATAACCCGAATAATTCACCAATACATACCCCGTAAGGTAAGTGATTCCATTTACTTGAACAGTGATGTTTCCATTATCATAGATGATACTAGCAGGTTGAAAATTATTACTTCTTAAAAAAGTTAAATTTCCTTGTCGATTTAATACATTCGGACTGCATTCGTCGTAACCTGCACCGTTAAATAGTTGAATTTCAGGTTTAGGTCCACAACCATTATTATAGGTGTCAAAAACAATTTTTAATCCATTGGTAGTTGCAGGGATTCCCACGCCACCACCACTCACAAAACCGGTTGGGTAATTGGTCAAGAAACAAAAAGCCAAACCATCAGCAGCTGTACCGTCAAAAATTCTGAAATCAAAATCGACACGCCATTTGTTACAAGCACCAATATTGATCGGCGTTTGATAAAAAATAGACCCACTTTGAAATCCAGCCGGATTGGTAATATCGATTTGGGATCCATTCACAAATGCATTTCCTGTAATATTCCAGCCTGTTGCGTCAATTGGATTGCCTGATAATTCTCCAAAAACATAGGTTTGAGAATGTGAAGTAGTTACAAAAGCAAGAAGAAAAAATAGTAGAACTAATTTTGATTTCATCTGTTGGGCATTAATTTAGAATGCAAAAATAAATTAATTTAAATTAAGAAATCATTTCTACTGATAAATAAGTGGAAACAAATGAGAATAAAAAAACCCATCGTAAAGATGGGTTTTAAATATTATGAAATAGTGTATTCTAATTCTTTGAAACAAGTTGATTGTAGTTGTTATCTCAAACGGCTACAACCGAATTATTTGAATAATCTATTTGTTTAGTTAATGAAGTATTGTTGTAATACACCCATGTTCCATTCTTTTGACCTGCTGAGTAATTAGCACTTACTGTAAGTAAACCATTTACATCATATGAATTCCATTTTCCTTCTAATTTACCATCTTTAAAATAACCTACTTGTTGAACTTTTCCATTCTCATGAAAATAGGTAGCTTTTACAAGATTTCCAGAAACTTCTAATTGTGAATCTATTGATTGTGTAAATCCAAAACTTGAAACAAATAATGCAGCTATTAATAGTATCTTTTTCATAATGAGTTTATTTATTGGTTAATATTATAATAACAAATGCATATAATATTTTACAATAAACAAACTTTTACTTAACAATTTGGTAACATTAATGAAAAATATAAATTGATTTTGTATTTTTATCAAATATTACAAATAAAATTTAAATTTCATTCATTTTATGGACATCAACTTCAATAAAAACGAAGATCATAACAAACTCTTACTTTCTAATTTAATACATCGTTTTGCAAAAGTAAAATTGGGTGGTGGTGAAAAACGGATTGAAAAACTTCATGCAGAGGGCAAAATGACTGCGCGCGAACGTATCGATTATTTATTAGACACTAATGCAAAAAGTATTGAAATCGGTGGGTTTGTTGGCGACGGAATGTATGCAGAACACGGAGGTTGTCCTTCGGGAGGAGTCGTTGTTAAAATAGGATATATAAAAGGTAAACAATGCGTTGTAGTGGCAAATGATGCCACCGTAAAAGCAGGCGCTTGGTTTCCGATCACCGGAAAGAAAAACCTAAGAGCGCAAGAAATTGCAATGGAAAACAAATTACCCATCATTTATCTTGTAGATTCTGCAGGGGTTTATTTGCCGTTACAAGACGAAATTTTTCCAGACAAAGAACATTTTGGACGTATCTTCAGAAACAATGCCATCATGAGCAGCATGGGTATTACCCAAATTGCAGCCGTAATGGGAAGTTGCGTTGCTGGAGGTGCCTATTTACCCATTATGAGTGACGAAGCCATGATTGTAGATAAAACGGGAAGTATCTTTTTGGCGGGAAGCTACCTTGTTAAAGCAGCTATCGGAGAAAACATTGACAACGAAACCTTGGGAGGTGCCACCACCCACTGTGAAGTCTCGGGTGTAACCGACTACAAAGCCAAAGACGATAAAGATGCACTCGATCGTATCAAAAACATTGTTGGGAAAATAGGTGATTTTGATAAAGCAGGTTTTAATAAAGAGACCTCCAAAAAACCCGCCCTTCCACCCGAAGATATCTATGGTATCCTACCCAAATCAAGAACCGATCAATACGACATGATTGAAATCATTAAGCGATTGGTCGATGATTCAGAAATGGATATGTACAAGGAAGATTACGGGAAATCAATCATTACTTGTTATGCAAGAATTGACGGTTGGGCTGTTGGGATCGTAGCCAATCAGCGAATGGTGTCTAAAACCAAAAAAGGTGAGTTGCAATTTGGAGGCGTCATTTACTCGGATTCAGCGGATAAAGCCACCCGATTCATCGCCAATTGCAACCAAAAGAAAATCCCCTTGGTGTTTTTGCAAGATGTCACCGGATTTATGGTAGGCAGCAAATCGGAACATGGTGGCATCATTAAAGATGGGGCCAAAATGGTGAATGCAGTTGCCAACAGTGTGGTGCCTAAATTCACAGTAATCATAGGTAATTCATATGGTGCCGGAAATTATGCCATGTGTGGCAAGGCCTACGATCCTCGATTAATTGTTGCATGGCCAAGTGCCGAGTTAGCCGTTATGGGCGGAACGCAAGCGGCCAAAGTATTGGCGCAGATTGAAGCTTCTTCTTTGAAAGCAAAAGGAGAAATCATTGATGAAGTGAAAGAAAAAGAATTATTCGACAAAATAAAAGCTAAATACGACGAACAGGTTTCTCCGTATTATGCGGCAGCTCGATTATGGACAGATGCGATTATTGACCCTTTGGATACGCGAACATGGATATCGATGGGAATTGAAGCTGCTAACCACGCTCCCATAGAAAAAAAATTCAATTTGGGTGTCATCCAGGTTTAAAATGAATGAACTAACTAAAAAGATCATTGCCTTTTTGATTTCCATAGTTGTTTTTCCAATAGTGGGTATTTTAATTGACCGTTTATTACATATTGTCAAGATAATTGATGATTATGGGTATCTTGGTACAACTTATTTGAATTGGTTTTATCATTTATTTTTCTATAAGGATGGGTTATATGATGCGCCTAATTTATTTTTTTATCTCATTAATTTTATCATCACTTTTATTTCAATCAAAAAAATAATTACTTTTATAATCCAAGTTGGTAATAAAATTAATCCAAATTACTAATTGTATCTACTATTATGAAAAAACATGTTTCTCTCCTACTTATTGTACTTACGTACCAATCGTTTTTTGCACAAGAAACTTTTACCCGAAAAGACTCCCTGCAAGGTGGTCTTCGCAAAGAACGTACTTGTTTTGATGTACTTCATTATGACTTAAACCTCAAAGTAGATGTGGATAATCGATTCCTTTCTGGTTCAAATACCATTGCATTTGAAGTGATGGATCCAACTCAGAAAATTCAAATTGATTTGTTTAAAAACATGCAGGTTGACTCCATCGTTTTTAAAAAATCCAAACTGAGTTTTCAACGTGAACACAATGCCGTTTTCATCGAATTTCCATCCGAATTGAAAAAAGGCGCGAAAGAATCGATTCGTTTTTATTATTCAGGAAAACCAGTCGTTGCAAAAAATGCCCCTTGGGATGGTGGTTTTGTATTCAAAAAAGATGCCGCTGGCAAACCTTGGGTGGGAGTCGCTGTTCAAGGAACCGGTGCAAGTTTGTGGTACCCTGTTAAAGATTCGCAAAGTGACGAACCTAATTTTGGAGCGACGATTAAAGTGGCCGTTCCTAATGGTTTGATGGATGTTTCCAACGGAAGGTTTTTGGGATCAGAAGATTTAAAAAATGGCTATACACGTTGGGATTGGGAAGTAAAAAACCCAATCAACACTTATGATATCACGCTAAATATTGCCGATTACACACACATTCATGATGAACTAAACGGACTTGACTTGGATTATTATGTATTAAAAGAAAACGAAGAAATTGCAAAAAAACATTTTGTAGATGTAAAACCTATGCTGACTTGTTTTCAATCAAAATTCGGAACTTATCCTTTTGCAAATGACGGGTATAAATTGGTAGACACTCCTTATTTGGGAATGGAACACCAAAGTGCGGTAGCCTATGGAAACAAATACAGAAAAGGGTATTTAGGATCCGATTTGTCGCATACAGGTATCGGTTTGCTTTTTGATTACATCATTGTTCACGAAAGTGGTCATGAATGGTTTGGAAACAGCATTACCTCCATGGACATAGCAGATATGTGGATCCATGAAGGATTTACCATGTATAGCGAAGTGGTGTTTTTGGAATGCAATTATGGAAAAGAGAAAGCAACCACTTACATCAACGGACTTAAAGCGAATGTTGATAATGACAAACCTATCATTGGTCATTATGGCGTAAACAATGAAGGATCTGGCGATATGTATCCGAAAGGAGCTTTGATGTTGCACACCATCCGAAACATCATTGACAACGACGACAAATGGTGGGCAATGCTATTAAAATATTCTGAAAAGTACCGTCATAAAATCATTGACACGCAAACGGTTTTGAACTTTTTCAACCAAGAAACTGGACTTGATTTTAGTATGGTTTTTAATCAATATTTAAAAACAACGGCTATTCCCGAATTAGAATTACGCATTACCAATAAGTCATTAGAATACAAATGGAATGCTTCAGCATCCAACTTTACGATGCCGGTAGACGTATTAGTTTCGGATAAAAAAATCCGCCTTTCTCCAACTACTTCTTGGCAAAAACTAGAAGGTAAAATCAAAAAATTAGAAGACGTTAAAGTAGCCGATGATTTGTTTTTTATCAACGTAAAAAGAAACGAACCATAATTAGTTTCGAATGACTTTACCTGAAGCGGTTGTTTCAAATTTAGGTTGAAATAGGATCTCACAGGGTTTTTCAAATTTTGAAAGACCCTCAAAAATGGATGAATTTACCTCATACGGTTCCGATTCGATGTACAAAACCAACTTTTGACCCAGTAACGCATCCGGCAATGCAGAAACATAAAATCTTGACGTGATAAAAGGTGCTAATTTAGCTTCAATCTGTTCAGGAAAGAGCTTCACCCCTCCACTATTGATGACGTTATCCACTCTTCCTTTTAAAATAAATTGAGTTGGACTGATCAACTCGACTAAATCATTCGTTATTATTTTTTCGGCTGAAATTTTAATCGCCTGAACCACCAAACATCCTCTTTCATCTTGTTCAAAGGTAACATTGGGCAATGCGTTAAAAAGCGCTGTTCCAATTTTTTTTGCCGCTACATGGGTACAGGTCTCCGTCATGCCATACGTTTCAAAAATTTGAATCGGAAGTCCTACCAATTCTTTTTGTAGGTTTTCATTCAGGGCTGTACCACCAATAATTAGTTTTTTTATTTTATACAAACGATCTAGTGAATGCTGAACCTGCATCGGAACCATCGCTACAAAATCATATTTTGTATCATTATTCAATAGTGGATGGGATGTAGGTTCGATAAAATCAAGATCCAAACCTAGAATGAGCGCTCTTACAAACATCATTTTACCCGCTATATAATCCATAGGCAAACACAACAAAGCTTTCTGACCTGCATGCAAACCAAAATAATCACCCGTCGCCAATGCCGAATTTACCATGGCTTGTTTTTCCATTCGAATGGTTTTGGGTGCACCCGTTGATCCTGAAGTCCTCAAATCAATATAAGAATGCCCATCAAACCAATCATATATAAAATTACCTACGGGTTTTTCATAGGCATCTCCTTCTTTGATAAAACTGTACGCAACACGAATAAGATCTTCTTTTGAAAGATGAAAACCATTTAATTTGAACTGCTGGTGTACCGATTGATAAGTTAAATTAATCATGTGAAGTTGAATTAAGTTCTGTAATTTTTCCAGTTAATTTCTGTTTCCAATTTTTCCATTGGTATTTTTTTGAAAAAACAAATAAGAGAATTGGGAAGAATACAAATACAGGAAGTACTACGGTTTCTAATCCTGCAGTTGGAATGGACGTATCTTTAAAAACAGCATAGGTTTGAAACACAGCACTGTCGGATGTTACTAGCAAAGCGCCAATCAAATTATTAGCCGCATGAAAGCCTAAAGCCAATTCCATCCCCTCGTCCATCAAGGTCAAAATACCCAGAAAAAAACCAGTTCCAATATAATAAACCATAACAAAATAGCCCATTTCTGTCACTTCGGGGTTAAAAACATGCATGCCTCCAAAAATCAATGAAGTCATCACCAAAGGAAACCACCTGTTATGAGCCAAACCAGCAAAACCTTGCATTAAGTACCCTCTAAAAATATATTCTTCTGTACTTGTTTGGATCGGTATCAGGATGAGCCCAATCAAGAATAATATTGCAAATCGCGCAGGTTGAAATTGTAGGACCAATTCCGAATCCGTCATAAAATAAGCACTTAGAATAGAAATGACAGATATAATTCCCCAAGCTGAGAAGCTAAAAAAGATCCTGCGAAAATCTACTTTTTTTCTGCTGGTTGTAACAGATCGGATGGATTGTTTGTGAAAATACTTAATTACAAAATACAAAGCGATCGAAGCAAAAACAAAAAGTTGCATGACCAAAAACAAAGACAAATTAGGTTCGATGGATTTGAGTAAATCGTCTGATTTTAAAACGTTTTTTCCTGTTTTAATTGAATTAATTACGCCTACCAAAACCAAAGGAACTGAGCCAATTTGCGAGGCTAAGAATACGATCAATGACCCTAATAAATATTTACCGAAATTATTTGTTGGTTTGATTCCTTGTTCTAAAAACATATTGTAAGTATTAAATAACCTGGTACAATTTACGCCAATTTATTCAAAAATTTTAGTTTATTTGCAGAAAAAATATGATTACAATATACCACAACCCTAGATGCGGAAAATCAAGAGAGGCACTTGCTTATCTGGCATCAACAAACGAAGAAGTTGAAGTAATAAAATACCTTGAAACACCTCTTACTTTCGAAAAAATATCCGAATTGATCCAAAAACTAGACATCCATCCAATTGATTTGGTTCGGAAAAAAGAAAAAATTTGGATCGATCAATTCAAAGAAAAAAAATTAGATGCTGACGAAATCATCTTGGCCCTGGTTGCACATCCCATCTTGATCGAACGACCTATTGCTGTAAAAGGAAACAAAGCTGTAATTGCAAGACCCTTCGACCAAATCAAAACCATCCTATAACATTTTTTTAACATAGAATTATGATATTGAGATTAAACGATTGTTTAATTTTGCCCTCTTAAGAAATTATAATAAATACACACGTTTTCATGAAAAACATTAAATTTTTTGCAACAGCAATTTTACTTTTCACCAGCTTATTGAATTATTCTCAAGAAATCAATCCGGTAAAAAAAATAAAAATAAGCGGTAAAATAATTGAAAAAGCAAGCAGTCAACCCCTTGAATATGCTACAATTGCTTTCATAAATATGGAAAACGCAAAATTAACAACAGGTGGAATAACGGATGCAAAAGGCGAATTTAGCGTGGACATCACACCTGGAACTTACAACATCAAAGCTGAATTTATTTCGTTCAAACCTTTAGAAATCAATCAGAAGAAATTTTCACAAAGCACCAATATCGGAACCATTTCACTTTTAGATGACTCTACTCAATTGAACGAAGTCGTGGTTCGCTCAGAAAAAACGACCCTTGACATCAAATTAGACAAGAAAGTATATACCGTTGGACAAGACATTATGGTAAAAGGTGGTACTGTAAGTGATATCCTTGACAACATCCCTTCTGTTGCTGTTGATGCTGAAGGAACCGTTAGTTTGAGAGGTAATGAAAATGTGAGAATATTGATCGATGGAAAACCTTCAAATGCCATAAATATCACCGAAGCTTTACGAATGATTCCGGCGGATGCCATAGACAAAGTGGAAGTAGTTACCAATCCATCGGCACGTTATGACGCTGAAGGTGGTGGTGGTTTACTTAACATCATCTTAAAAAAAGGAAAAAACAAGGGTTTTAACGGTACCTTACTTGCAACTGCTGGATATCCTGAAAATTACGGTCTAAGCGGAACTATTAATTATAAAACGAAAAAACTTAACTTTTTTTCTACGCAAGGATATAATTACAGAAGCAATCCAGGAAATGCCTTTGTAGACTCAAGATATTTGAATGCGGATGGTTCTACCAAAAACTACATGTATGAAAAAAGAAAAAACGAACGTTTAGGAGACGGATATAATGGGAGTTTCGGTGTGGAATGGAACTTAACAGAAACAGCCTCTTGGACAAACTCCATCAACTACAGAAACAGCATCAACAATAATATTGATGATGTCAATCAATACAATTACGATGTGAATCAAGTGTATACGTATACGCGAAATCGTATCAACAATGAAGATGGTAAAAGTAAAAACATTGAGTACACCACAAACTTCACAAAACTTTTCAAAAAACAAGGTCATAAATTAACCATTGACGGAAACGTATCTAGCAACAATGACGATAATGTGGCACTCATTACAGACACCACAAACAATACGTCGGTTATCAAAATTGATAATACGTATAATTTCCAAAAACAAGATCGTGTATTGATTCAAACCGATTATGTATTACCACTAGGAAAAGACAGTCAATTTGAAGCGGGTTACCGTGGTGATAATTTAAAATTAACAACTGATTACAGGGTAGTAAACGACGGAGTAAACAATCCGAATTTTACAAACGTGTTAGAATACATCGAACACGTGAATGCATTGTATACGCAATACGGAACAAAAATCAGCAAATTATCGATGTTATTCGGATTGCGATTTGAAGATTCTAACATCCACATCAATCAATTAGCAACCAACGATTATAATACTAGAAAATACAATAATTTCTTCCCAAGTGCCTTTTTCACTTATCAATTGACAGAACAAAGTAGCGCTTCTATTAGTTATAGCAAAAGAATTCAACGCCCAAGAGGAAGACAGATCAATCCCTTCAATAATTTATCTAGTAACACCAATATTTTTGTAGGTAACCCAAAATTAAACCCCGCTTTTACAGACGCCATCGATTTTGGATACCTTAACAAGTTTGGAAAAGTAACGTTCAATACTTCCTTGTATTTAAATAAAACAACTGATTCATTTCAATTTGTAAGATCTGAAACTGGAACGTTTGTAAACGGAGTTCCCGTTTTAAAAATGTCGCCAATCAATTTAGCAACAGAATACAGAATAGGATTTGAATTTACTTTAAACTACTCTCCTGTTAAATGGTGGAAATTAAATTCTAACTTTAATTTTTTCAATGTTGAAACCAAAGGAAATTACTCGTATGTAAATTTTACAGGAACCACGATTTACCAAAATTTTGATAACAAAGCAAACTCTTGGTCAAGTAGGTTAACTTCTAAAATTACCTTACCAAACAAAATAGATTGGCAAACCAATGTAACTTACAACGGAGCTCAAAATAATGCCCAAGGTAAAGTAGGCGGTGTTTTTGGAATGAACTTAGCTTTCAGCAAAGATGTATTGAAAGAGAAAGCAACCGTATCTTTCAATGTTAGCGATGTGTTCAATTCAAGAAAAAGAATCATGGATACGAATTTAGCGGGTATTGTTGATTCACATGCTGAAATGCAATGGAGAGTAAGACAATTCACAGTATCGTTCACATACCGATTCAACAAAGTGAAAAACGAAAAAGAAAAACCAATGAAAAAATTATCACCTGATAACGAAGGTGGTGGCGGTGAATTTTAATTCCAAGCGCTAGGTCATAAAAAAAGAGGTTCACTTTCGTGAACCTCTTTTGTTTTTAGTAACAAACTTATGAAGCTTGTTCTAATGCTTTTTGAGCCTTTTTTTCTTTATATAATTCAAATAATGCACCACCGATCCAGTAAAACACAAAATGAACTAAGAAAATCATTAACCAAAAACCGATAGTTAAAATGGTTAAGAAAGCTAAAAAACCTAAATACTGTGAAAAATCAAACATGTTTTCCGGAAATTTTGAATTCTTAACAAAAGTAAAATAATATATTATATCATCCTATAATTATTGAGAAATATTTATTAACCGTTAATTAATTATATTTGTAAAAATAATATCAATGCAAAGCACATCCATTTTTAAGCAATTCATAAGTAGTGAAAAATCAGGAGGAATCCTCCTTATTTTTTGTACGCTTGTATCATTATTGCTTGCCAATTCTTCCTTGGGTGCGCAATACTTGCATTTTTGGCATGTTTCAATTGCAAACCAACCCTTAGAATATTGGATCAACGACGGATTGATGACTGTTTTCTTTTTACTAATAGGTCTTGAATTAGAAAGAGAGGTGTATAATGGAGAGCTGTCAAGCATTAAAAACGCCTTGCTTCCTATTTCGGGTGCTTTGGGAGGTATGATCGTTCCTGCGTTGATCTATTTGTTCATCAATTGGGGAACCGACACACAATCAGGAGCAGGCATTCCTATGGCGACAGACATTGCTTTTGCTTTGGGAATATTATCCTTACTAGGAAATAAGGTTCCGATATCCTTAAAAATATTTCTAACTGCTTTAGCCGTAATTGACGACTTAGGTGCTATTTTAGTGATTGCATTTTTTTATACCGAAGAAGTTTTTTGGGGTAATTTGGGCATTGCGATGGCTATTTTTGGCCTCATGCTATTGCTCAACCGATTAAAAGTTCACAACATGATTCCGTATCTTATTTTGGGAGTAATCATGTGGTATTTCATGCTTCATTCAGGGGTGCATGCAACAATTACAGGCGTTTTATTAGCATTTGCAATGCCTTTTAGTGCCGGAGACGAAAAATCGCCCTCCATCCTACTACAAAAATACTTACACTATCCGGTAGCCTTTATCATATTACCGATTTTTGCGCTCGCAAATACAGCGATTGAGTTTCCATCAAATGTCATGAGTAGCCTTCAAAGTACCTATGCCATCGGCATCGCACTTGGCTTACTGTTAGGAAAACCTTTCGGAATCATGCTTTTTAGCTATTTATCGGTACGTTTTAAAATGGGAGTACTTCCAGAGGGTAGCAACTGGAAAACCATATTGGGCGCAGGCTTCCTGGGCGGAATTGGTTTTACAATGTCCATTTTCATCAGTTTGCTGGCCTTTTCAGACCACCAAATCATCAACAATTCAAAAATCATGATTTTAATTGCTTCACTGATTGCTG